>Ga0209208_10012657_pt1 | contig 10645 bp, 8 predicted proteins | sample S1TSphfallax_3_FD_187694 | JGI IMG/M metagenome (GOLD analysis project Ga0209208, IMG submission 187694) | Host-associated microbial communities from peat moss isolated from Minnesota, USA - S1T2_Fd - Sphagnum fallax MG (SPAdes) (version 2) | ecosystem: Host-associated > Plants > Peat moss >... | reverse complement strand
AGTTGTAAGTTGTGTGTGTGTGTACCCTTGTATACCTTCTTGGGTCAAGAGCCCCTCAGAAGTCTCAGGCTGGTGATGATGATGATGATGAATGTAAACCCTACAACACACCCAACACACCCAACACTGGATTCTGTCTGGTTCACCTTCACTTTCATAATGACTTGCCAGAAATTTTGCAGTCTAGAGTAAGTGCTGCCCATCACTGATCACTAGCTTATCTATCACCCATCATCACTTTGGGCAAATCTTTCTCAATTCTTCTCCATTTTGAGTGATTTAAAATGTTATATAGGAGTGCCTTGTCAAGCTCTACAAATCATCTCTGAAATGCAAAGCCAAAAAAGAGCTGTACCAAAAACAAAAACATTTTTTCAATTTACAAAACGTGTTTTTTTTTCTTCCCATTTTTTTCATTTTGACGACTCCTACTTCATCATCAGTGCATAACTTTCTCATTTTATGTTATTTTCAAATTGAGTAAAATAAATTGCTTTGAAATCACCATCTTAAGGTCTACTACACATCATCTTCTAACTCTAAAGGCAACATAGTAATATTTAAGGATTTTTTTTTAGGGGATTGGAAATAGGCTATGAGTTGTTTGGTCAATTTATTTTTTGTAAAAAACGATCCCCCCCCCCTACTTTGAAGGGTTGTAACTTTCTCACCTCCAGTTCATTTTTGTCGATTTTTAGTGCGATAGATGTGCCAAGATGAGGGCTCCATCTATTCTTTGGACACCATAAACGATGGGGCCCTCTTACAAAAATGGTGTGCAAACCATACCTTAAGTGATCGCTCATGGTTTGTTCTACCCTATCTGGAGGTAACCTTATAAAGCATAATTTTTCATCTAGGAGCGAGGAGGGCATTTCATTTTTGGGAAGGCATTTCATTTTTCATAATGCCCCTCTCGTGTTTTGCCTCAGTTTCTCCATTGATTTTTGAAAGGTGTAGAGTAAAGCCCTAGGGTGAAAGCATTTCAATAGAAGGGGTCTAGGATGAGGTGATAGCCTAATCTGGCACCACATTTTGAAAATATTCCCCGCCCATGGGCTTTACGTATCATAAAGCACAAGGTAAAATTTGTCATGAACCAAAGCTAGTAGATCACAAGGTGTAGGAATGGAAAGGATATTATGCCTATTTCTAAAGCACAAGGTAAAATTTGTCATGAACCAAAGCTATGTAGATCACAAGGTGTAGGAATGGAAAGGATATTATGCCTATTTCTAGGTGCAAGAACTGTCAATAGCACAAGGTAAAATTTATCATGAACCAAACCTATGTAGATCATGAGGTGTAGGAATGGGAAGGATATTATGCTTACTTCTAGGTGCAAGAACCCTCAATAGCATGAGATAAAATTTATTATGAACCAAACCAATGTAGATCACAAGGCGTAAGAATTGGAAGGATATTATGCCTACTTCTAGGTGCAAGAATGCTCAATAGCATGAGGTAAAATTTATCATCAACCAAACCTATGTAGATCATGAGGTATAAGAGTGGGAAGGATATTATGCCTACTTCTAGGTGCAAGAACGTTCAATAGCATGAGGTAAAATTTATCATGAACCAAACCTATATAGATCACGAGGCATAGGAGTGGGAAGGATATTGTGCCTACTTCTAGGTGCAAGAACCCTCCCACTATTGAGGAGTAAGTATAATATCCCTCCCATTTTCTAGAAGGGAAATTGATGGATATAAGGTGCCCTCCAAATATAATACAAATTTGCTCTGAGTGGTTTATGTTGGGTAAAGCTCTTGGTCAAGGGCACTATGAAATTCTACACCTTTATTTTGATAACACCCTTGACCTAGGGCTTTGCCTTACATGTAAATCAAAGGCCTTTTATTATGAGGTTTACATTTACACATGTTAATGTTTAAAGTTTGTAGTGAATTAGGTTTTTTTTAAGTTGTATTTTACCATGATTTAGTATTGGGTTAACACATGATATTTGTAATGTTCAAAATCAACCAAAATACTAGGGTTTTCTTAAAATATAGATTTGACTAATTTTGTTAAAATTTTGAAAAAAATCATAAAACTCTCAATATTTCAAAATTGAACAAAAAGTCTCTACCCAATACATGTTTTTCACTCAAGAAAGAGAGATGATGATGATTATTTTGTACAATTTTTTTCTCGTTATAACAAATTTATAAGTGAATACCATCATGAAACTCTCCCTTCCTTCATATTTTTGTTGCATTACCAAACTTGTGAGGTGTTGAAAATGTTTGGTGTTTCTCCCCATTTTCATCATTTTTGGTACAATGTCGAGCATTTTAGGCACCAAAAGCTTTTGATGTTTCTTTCCTTTCCTTGGTCATTTTGTTGTAAAACCAAGCTTGTGAAGTGTTGAAAGCTCTGAATGTTTCTCCTGCTTCATTTGCCATTTCTACAACACCAAGCTTTTGAATCACCAAGAGTTTTCAACATTTCTCCCCCTTCTTTAATTTGTTTTGCTTCATCATTTCTATTGTAGCACCAATCTTTCCATCATTTTTTGCTTCTAGATTTTAATTTATACCTCCAATGGTTTGATATGGTTTTCAAAGCTCTCGAAAACCACAATTGATGTTTGTGTTCACACAAGGTGTTGTCGATGAATTACATTTGCTTGACACTTTGAATTTCAGAGTTGTTGATTATGGTTTTTTTGGTGTGATCACTTTATGATACTTTCAACTTTTTTTTGTGTTAATTGTATTTGCTCTTTCATTCAACATTTTAATTCTTCAAAGTTTGGTGTTTTCTTTCAATGGCATGTACTTGAAGTGTTAAGATTTAGTGATTTATACTTTCAATGTTTTCTTTCATCAATTTGCAATTTCAATTTTGTGATTTGATTGTGCTTGCATTATTTTTTGTTTGAGATGTTGCATTTTTCACTTGACCTAATTTTCTCCAAGCATCAAGCCACAATGTTGCTACTCCTTGTACCCTTTGTTTTTGTCATGTTTATTGTTTTGCATCATGAAAACATTTAAAGCATACTTGTGATGCAATTCCCCTAGGCGGTCTTACATGTGTAGGACCTAATGAAGTTATATTTTGAAGGTCAAACTAAATAATATATGAATTAATGGGAAATAATTGGCAACTTGAAAACACAAGTGTGGACGGTGGTTCAAGCATTGAGGATGCATCCATCTTGCATCAATATAAATTGACGTGCAATTTCAAATTACCAACGGGTAAAAATATTAAGTAAAATTTCCTAATGACAAAATATAATAACATGAAAATGGCTGAACATTTTTTGTTCAAACAAACCAAAAATGCATGCATAAGCAAATCCATATAAAAAGGGGTAATCTAATCACAATGACATGGCCAAATTTATGATTGGTCATTTTGGGAAAATATTATTTAAATCACAATTTGTGTGTCAACATTAAAAAAATTTAAAACAATATTGACCCAAAAAGATGTTACATTGTGTACTATTATGTAAATGTGCAATTTTTAAAAAATCATACAAATATGTCATTGAAAAACAAAATCTTCAAGGAATTCATTAAGCAATGAAATACACCTTACACCACATTAAACATGTTTTTGGGGATTCCATGCTTACTGGATTTATTTCAAAAAAATTCAAATGTTTTCATAATACATTACGAATAATGTTGTTCAAGTTCATCCAAAAAATATATATCAATTTGGGTGCAATCACAATAAAAAGAGCCAAAATCATTTGTTGATTATACTAAAAATCATACCTACATTATTTTGAAAATTAAACATTTATTGTATTTGATGAAATAATTATCCATATTTTGTAAATTAGAATTTGATTCATTTTCGAATGAAGTTGGAGCCATTTCACAATGTTATTAAAATCTTTTGTCATACACACTTGTTGGCATACTATTTTTCATCACCCTTAAAATTGATTTTTTTTTGTTATTCAAACTTTCACCAAATATTTTCAAATTTATTATGGCCTTTAAAATGCTTCATAAGAAAGGCCACATGTGTTGATCCTTTTAACTGCAAATGTATTAGATCTTTTTGGATGCATGTAAAAATATGTTATTGATTTTGATTTCAAACATTTTTATGACTATAATATAGTTCAAAATTTCTAATCAACATTATAGTTAAAAACAAAGTCATACATTTGATTATAATGTATGGCTTGACGTAGACATTTATATTTATTGTTACAATATGGTTCATATTTGGTTTCAATATCAACATCCAATCCAAAAATATTATTTATAATATAATTATGAGATTTTATAAATCAATACATGAAGACCATGTGTACATGGTAATCCTTGGTAAGGATTCTAACCTTGCCACTAGTGGTTCCTTTTATTGCGATTACACCCATTTAATTTATGAGTTCAAACAATAAAAAATCAAACACTTTGTTAAGTGGGGATTAGTTTGTTTTCTAAAAATGCACTTGTACCAAAAATATTATTTTACAATTAATAAATAAGTTGAGACCTTTGATTGAAAAAAGGATACAAATATATGGTTGCCCTTCATGTGGGCATTAAAATTGCTTGTTCGTTTACAATTTTTCCCATAAAGTTGAATACCTTTAGTGTAATGAATTATTTGTGATCAACAAATCTTCAATGAACATGGTTTTCCACAAGTTTTTGTGGGTTGTTAATGAGGTGTCTAAAAGCCAAATTCAATGGCCACAAAGGGGAGGATTTGTATTAGGGCATGGCAAGCTTCAAAAAGTAACATCATCTCTTGTTAATGTGTGGTGCAATTGTTTGCAAACAAATCCACATACAAAAATTGTTGGTGCATTTGTTGCAAGCTATTTCTCCTACCAATCAAAATTTCAAAGCACAAATTGGAGTTTCATTTACCAATTAAAAACATTAAACCATGCGAAGATATTCCAAAATATCTTTGTAAGGATGTTGGGTTCCATGAATGATTTTTAAATCCTATGATTTTTTAGTCTATACTAAATTGCAACATGCAATGGATTGTTCATCCTTGAATTTATGGATTTCAAGATGGTACCCACCCATACATACATCCTTGGGGACAATGGCTACCCACTCCTACCTTGGAAGTTGGCTCATAATCCCCCATAAACAAAATGCCAATGTTAGGCATGCCCTTTAAAGGCTTGAACTACAATCAAAATATTTCTAGGGGGAGGAATGTAATTGAATTTTTTGGGGATTCTATAACTAGCATTTAGAGAATTCACACTTTAAAAAAATACCTTAAAACTTTATTTCTTTCTAATGTTGTTATTTGTTGTTGCATGTTGTAAGGTCTAATCTTAGATGGGAGGGATGTAGATGTTCACACACTTATGGTTTCAATTAGAACAAAAAGATCAGACATATCCTCAACTTTGCACACCAAGGAGACAACAAAACAAAATAGACATAGGAGCCATTGATGTAGACTCTATTTTGGAAGGTGATGAAATTTGAGATCTAGCCAATAACTTTTTTCTTATGCATGTTTGGGGAATAAGAAAAATGTAGAAAATGAACAAATATTTCAAAATTGAATTAACTTGAATTCAATTGAATTCTCACCAAATTCAATGTTCAAATGGCTACATATTTGACTTAGACATTGAATTGTTATTCTTTAGTTGTTTAGAATTTAGATCAAATTTTGTTATTCTTCGCCTACTTTATGTCTTGATTGTATTCTAGTGGTTGATCATTAGAATCAAACTTAAATAGGTTATTAGCAATGGCATGAATGATTGATGAAGGCATGGCACATTACAATGATGAAATTTGATAGGACATTCATCATGTGCTTGTTTATTTTGTGTGTTTTCTTGTTTCTTTCCTTCAAAATATTTGAAATGTTCCTTGAGCTTTTTGTCTTGATATTTGGTGTTGTTCTTGTCAATGTTAAGTTGAACCAAATCAATTCAATCCACGGCATCCATGAGAACCTTGTTGTTCTTGTTTGTGGATTTAATAGTTAATAAAAAAATTAAGGTATGTTTCCTTTTAATTGTTGTTCTCCTTGGAATTGTTGTTGTATATGTTATTAGTTTGCTACCTCTAACTAATGTTGTGAAATTTGGAATGTCTACAAATTGATGACTACAAGATGGTGTGGATGGTTTGCTTCAAAAGATTAGGAAAAATCATCAAGGTTGATAAACTTAAAAAATTCATTCCCTGATTGTTACCTTGATTGAATTGCCTTAGGTCTTTGTCTCTTTAAGAACAAAATCCTCTCGACATAATTCTTGCATCAATGAACAAATAAGAAAGTGTTATTCCTATTATTATTTTGGTGGGAGATAGACTTGGTCTCCCTTTACTTGCAAGACGTTAAAACATTGATCTTCATCTCCCCTTGGAAATTTTCAATTGCACGGTAATAGTACATGTAATGAATTGTTTTGGTTATTTCATTTGTAATCACTAGACCAATATGTCCTAGTTCACTTTGTATTTCATTAAATTTTGAGTGAACTTTTACAAATTTAACATGGTAAAAATGACCAACCCCTTAGTGAATGGGGACTACTTGCTATATACGAGTGATTTCATTACTTGTTAATTAGTGAACTTGGACAAATTTAACATGGTGAAAATGGCCAACCCCTAGTGAATGGGGATTAAGCTACCTTCCTAGTTCATAGTTAGGCTAGGCACCTAAGAACCTATGTTAAGTTAAACACCTAAAAATTGAAGTTAACCTAGGCCACTAGCTAGCCCACCAACTTAAGGTGCAAATAGGAAGGTTTCACTTCCCCTTACCTCCATGTTTAAGGAGCGAATATTTAACCATTGGACCATTATTTAAATAAATGAAATGATTTGTCATCCCATACATATTATTATGCACAATCTTATTTTAATTTATGTGTAAGCTACCAAAGGTTAGATTCTTACATTAATCCTATGCTATTCTTCAAGTAATGTAAACTACTTTAAACTAATGTTAAACTAATGTAGGCTACCATAGGGTAGGGTTTTAGGCTAGTCCTAAACTAAATAAATTACTTTACCATGTAGGTTATGTTTTATTATTTAAATTTATTTTACTTAATTTTATTATTGGTTATTCTAGGATATTGTACCTTAAGTTATTTTTTAACATTTTAAATTATTCCATTTAAGATTATATTAAGTTATTTTAATCGATTATATCTTAAAATAATTTTATTATTATTTTAGGTTATTCCACCTTACATTATTTTCAATTATTCCAAAATATTCAAAAATATTCCACCTTATGGTATTTTTTGGTTAGTATAAGTTATTACACCCTAATTTATTTTAGCCTATTCCACATTATTTTAATCTATATAACCTTAGGTTATTATAGCCTAGAATGACCTAAAATATAACTTAGGGTAAAATAATTTAAAATAACCTAGGGTAGAATAACCTAAAATAATTGATGATAATTTAGGGTAAAATAACCTTCAATATCTTAAGGTGGAATAACCTAAAATAATTGATAGTAAGTTTAGGTATAATAATTTAGAACAACCTAAGGTATAATAACCAAAAATAGTCAAAAGTAGCTTAGGGTAAAACATTCTAAAATAACTTAGGATGGAATAACTTAAAATAACCTAAAATAGATTAATAAAAAATAGTGAAAATAATTAGGGTAATAACCTAAGTATAATCATTTTAAATAGATTAAGGTTGAATTGTTTAGAATTGTTGAAAATAGCCTTGAATAACTTAAAGTGAAATAACTTAGAGTAATGAAGAAGAGCCTAGGGTACAATACCTTTTCCTTCTTTGGCATTGTGAATCAAAATTATCTTTTAAGTTGTTAACAAAATCAAAATTGTCCATTGAGTTTTTGCTCTTGTATAGGACTTGTCACAATGATGGTGATTATTGAACAATGTTAGAAAGTCTATTTGGACATCCTGATAGTGTAATGAATAATGATGGTGTGATGAGGAATGTAATGAACAATGATGAAGACAAACAACAATGACATTACAAAGAATGAAAAAAACAACAATGGCACAATGAACAATGTCACAAATACATGAAGCTGGTGGTGCGATGAATAGTGCCACAAAAACAAATAACAATGGTGCGATGAAGAATGTGATGATGAATAATGATGGTGCGATGGCATGACAACAAGCAATGAAAAACCAATGGCAACATCAAAATTTCTTACAAATGATGGTGAGAATCACTTTAAAACGATAACAACCACTTCAGAATGATGTCAACAAAACTTGCTCAAGACAATGGTAACATGTGATAGTGGACATGTCTATGGTGATGACAAAAATAAAGTCTTTGGTTGATAGGCTATTAGTTTGGTTTTGTAGTTGGTAACATATCAATGGTGTCAAATACAAATACCTTTTCACAACAAAAACATTATGGATATTGCTTGATTTTCTTAACTTTGACATCACTTGGAGAGTTGAAAAAGGTGATATTGTTGCTATGTCAAATGCTAGGTAAACAATTTATCAACTGATTGGTGCAAGTTTGAACAACATTTATTAATTATTGGTTTAACCATTCCATAATCTTCATGTCTAAACATACTTTTTAGCTTCTCAAGATTTTTTACTTTTCTTTTTTATGTGGGAACTAAAATTGATCCCAGTTTATTTACTTTTATCTATGTGGGGAGGAAAGAGACGTCTTTATGCTGCTACTAAAAATGTCCCAACCAAAAGTTAGTTAAAAAGTGGGATGGTGAACATTACCCATAATTAAGGATAACACCAATGATGTGAAATAACAAAACAATTAGTGGTTTGGATCAATTTCATCCAATTTGTTTTTGGGCATTAAAAAAATGTTTTTGAAGAAACTAAATGGCTTATATACAAAAAAAAAAAAAAAAAGATCAAAATTAATCATATTTTTTTACTAGCCCTTTTGAAGGACAATGTATTATGTGCGTAATTATAGGTCCAAACCAATGTTGTGTAGTTCTTTGATTTTTCAAAGAATTGTTGCTTCCAAATGTTTCAAAAAAACAAATAATAATAATAAGGAAATTATGGATATTTCAAAAAATTAGAATAAAAAAACCAACTAGCTTTGGGTATTTCAAAACCTTCAAAGAATGAAGAATTTTCATGAAAGAACCAGTGAATCTTTTTTAGTTTTTTCTAGGTTTTTTTATTTAAAAACTTTTTGTTAGGTTAGTTTAGGGGGTGAGGGTTTTAGAAAATGAGAACCATTGGTTATATAGATATACAACTAATTTGATAACCAAGAACAAACCAACATTGCCTCAAAGAACCACCTAACACTAGTCCAAGTTCACTTTCATGTCATCCAACTTATAGTTTATGGCTCATCTAAACTTTTTCCCAATGAAGGTTACAAGGCATTATATGGTTGTCAATGAAGTTGCTTTAGCAATGTATTGTATTTGAGATAATATCGTTATTATCACACTCAAATTCAATGTTAAAATTTGGCTCCCCTAGTTGATAAACAATAAATATGGGACAATATACATTTAAGGAACATCTAAATGTTACACTTAGGGCAATCAATAGTAGTCAATAGCCATTCATTGTGATCAATCAACCATAAATGGTCATTTTCTTTCCAAGGTCTTTTGACATTCATGGTATCCTATGTGAATTTACAATAACTAGGAACATGGAAAACACTCTCCTTAAAACACAATAACTTTGAAAATGTGAATTGTGTTTTAATGAGAGTGTAAGGAAATAGAATTGTAAGTGATGGGGTAGTTGCAAAAAGGGTCGAGCATGCACCCATGCAAAGCATTCATGTGGTAAACCCTTAAACCCTAAACCCTATCATTTAGCTTGTGTGTGAGATGGATTTCGGTGAAATTGACCTATCTCAAATCTCAAAGATTAGAGATCATGTGTTAACCACAACATCTCAGAAATTGATCATGTGTTAATTACAACATTGCAGTAAGAATTGATGCAGCAGGGATGCACAAGCACTGACATATCGGGTTGGCCATCATTCGATATCTGATGATTCAGCCAAATACTGCAAGGAAGAAGACTCTCTAGAGGGTATACCTAATTAGATCTCCAAGTTTGAGATCCAACCCGAGTCGATTAATCTGAAGCTTCAAGGGGATCTATAAATTACTCACTTGATAGTGCTTTGCAACTTGCAGAAGTTGATGGGTGTTGGAATTAAGTGGGTGTCGTAGCTGAGGAGCTCTTGAATCCGGTTCCAACATTCTCTCAAACCAGCTGAAAATTGGAAGTTCCACCAATCAAGCACCTCCTCAATTCGCACGTTGTGAATGAATTGTGCTGAATAATTTTCAAGGGAAACATGAAAGCATTGAAAAATGGCAATGCCAATTCTGTTTGTGATTCTCTGAGCCAGCACATTGAAGTATGCTATGCACTGAGGACGATTGGGTGAGAGAGCTGAATGATAGAGCCGCTGATCCTGAGCACAGCATATCCAGGACTGGAAACTTCACAATACTGCTCCACACAACCCAAAGAGACACTAATAGGTATAGGAAGTGTACCTCCCCCACAATGCATGAATCAGAGAGTACTGCAAACCTAAGTGAACAACATGACAAACAGAAGAAGCAAAGCTGCAACCACCCAGTAGTAGCATATGCAAAACAAACTACACAACACCAAAACCAGCAAACAAATTTACAAAACACTCTACACCCAACACATTGCAATTTGTA
>Ga0209208_10012656_pt1 | contig 10648 bp, 10 predicted proteins | sample S1TSphfallax_3_FD_187694 | JGI IMG/M metagenome (GOLD analysis project Ga0209208, IMG submission 187694) | Host-associated microbial communities from peat moss isolated from Minnesota, USA - S1T2_Fd - Sphagnum fallax MG (SPAdes) (version 2) | ecosystem: Host-associated > Plants > Peat moss >... | reverse complement strand
GCAAAGCGCCCGTCAGCGGAAAGACCGGAAATTCCAGCGGAAGATCGCTCAGTTCGGGGTGAAAGCCGGTCAACTGAACAGCAAGGCAGAGAGCTTGCGCCGTGCCGCCATGGTTGCCGGATCGTCAAAACCCCAGGCTTCGAAAAACTTCAGCAGTTGCAGCCGCGCCGCGTCATCGTTCCAGGCCCGGTTGCGCCGGACGATTTCCAGGAGCGCTTCCGCCGCCGCCTCACGGTCGCCGCCGGCGTTCAGCGCCGTTGCCAGCTCATAGCGCGCGGCAAAATCCTTCGGCTCGGCCGCCAGCCTGGCTTCCAGCCCGGCCCGCGCCGCCAATGCCTTGGCACCTTCCGCCGCCAGGGCCAGGGCGGCTTTCGCGCCCGCGATCTCGGCATGGTCCGCCAGCGCCGCCGGCACCTGACCCACCACCTCTTGCGCCTGGTCCGCATCGCCCATCGCCAGCAGCGCCCGGATCAGCCCGCCCCAGGCTTCCGGCTTTTCGCGGTCCTGCTGGATCGCCGCGGCGTATAGCTCCACCGCCTGCTCGGCCGCGCCTTCATCCAGCAGCAGTTTTGCCTCGCTGATCAGGTCCGCCCCCGGCGCGCTGGACCCCGCCAGCTTCAACAGCGCCTCGACAAAGCGTTTGACCTCGCTCTCCGGCAGCGCGCCGGAGAACGTGTCCGCCACCTGGCCTTGCCAGAACGCCACCACGGTGGGGATGGATTGCAGCGGCAGGCCCATCTGCGCCAGTTGCTGCACCAGTTGCCGGCTTTTATCGACGTCGATTTTAACCAGCCGCACCCGCCCGCCGGCCGCCCGTACCACCTTTTCCAGCGTCGGCGTCAGCGTTTTGCAGGGCCCGCACCAAGTCGCCCAGAAATCCACCAGCACCGGAATCTGGCGCGACGCGTCCACCACATCGGCCATGAACGTGGTCTGGTCGCCGTCAAGTATACTGGCCGCCGGGGGGGCCGCGGCAGGGCTGGATTGATTCAAAAGACTGTTCATTATTGGCGATCCGTCTGTGTTGTCCCGTTATATAGGATTGGTTGCCGGATACACAGCCCATGCGGCGCCGGCTTGCAATCCCATCCCGGCTTGCTTAAACACCGCGTCACGGAGCGGGCGGGCGTAGCTCAGGGGTAGAGCACGACCTTGCCAAGGTCGGGGTCGAGGGTTCGAATCCCTTCGCCCGCTCCAAATCCTCAAAACAGGAAATTCCATGACAATTGCCCGGCACTACATCATGATCGCGGCGGAAGACCAGGCGCCGGCGCTCGGGGCCGCATTGCGGGATCTCGCTGACCGTGTGCGGCCGATCCCCGGTTGTGAGGGCGTCGAGCTTCTGCATGACACCGATAATCCGGTCCGCTACGTCTTCATTGAAAAATGGGCGTCGGTGGAAGCCCACAAGGCCGCCGGCCAGCATTTGCCGAAAGACGCGCTGGCGCCGGTCATGGCCACGCTCGCCGGCCGCCCGGAAGGCGGTTATCTGGAATACGTTCACACCATTTGAATTAGCTGCCGGTGAACACCGGCTTGCGCTTTTCCAGAAACGCTTTCGCCGCTTCCCGGTGGTCCGCCGTGCCGGTGGCGCGGATGAACCGCTCCGCTTCCGCATCCAGCGCCGCCGCCATCGGCCCGCTCTCCGCCGCCGCCAGATTGGCTTTCACCCCCGCCATCGCCAGCGGCGGGCCGGCCGCGAGGCTCCGCGCCAATTCATACGTCACCGTCTCAAGCTCTGCATCCGCCACCACCTGGTTCACCAGCCCGATTTCCAGCGCCCGCGCGGCATTGATCATCGGCGAGGCCAGACAGAACGCCGCCGCATGCGCCGGCCCCAGCAACCGCCGGACGAAAAAGCTGGTGCCGATATCGCCCGCCAGGCCGATCTTGGTATAGGCGTAGGTAAACTTCGCCGTTTCGCTTGCGATTCGTATGTCGCACGCCGCCGCCAGCCCCAGCCCGCCGCCGGCCGCGGCGCCGCGGACCATCGCGATCGTCGGTTTCGGGATGCCATGCAGACGTTCGGCGGCGGCGCAGGCCGCACGCGCCAGGGCGACCTGCGCCGCGAAGCCTTTCGGCGCGTTGAAATTACCGCCCAGCGCCTGCATGTCGCCCCCGGCGCAAAACGCCTTGCCGGCGCCGGTGAGAACAACAACCCGAACCTGGCTGTCTTCCGCCGCCTGGTCCAGCAAATCCGCAAGCTGACCCAGTATGGTAAAATCAACCGGGTTTAACCGCTCCGGCTGGTTCAATGTCAGCGTGAGAATCCCATCCGCGCGGGCCTGCAAAATTCGTTCGCTCATGCAACATCCTCCTCCGACAGGGCGCGCGCCGCCGGGTAATTCGCTTTGCCATTCGGCCCGCGCGGCACTTGCCCCGCGAAGACGATCCGCTTTGGCAATTTGTACCGCGCCAGCCCCAGCGCCAGATGCGCCCGCAGCGCTTCCGCCGTCACCTTGGCATTCGCCTGCACCACCGCCGTTACCGCCTGGCCCCAGACCGGATCGGCCACGCCGAACACCAGGGCATCGTCGATCGCCTTGTGACTTTTCAACGCCTCCTCGACTTCCTCGACAAACACTTTCTCGCCGCCGGTATTGATCACCAGATTGCCCCGTCCCAGTAGCTTGATCGCGCCATCCGCCTCCACCATCGCCAGATCCCCCGGCACCGCGTGACGCACGCCGTCTATGTCAACAAAGGTCTGCGCGGTCTTCACCGGATCGTTATAGTACCCCAGCGGCACTGGCCCCGCCCGCGCGATCCGCCCGGCTAGGCCGGACCCAGGCGCCACCAGGCTGCCATCCTCCGCGATCACCCGCGTCAGCGGATCGGCGCGGAACCGCGTGGCACCGCTGGCCCCCACGCTGATCCCCAGCCCCACCACCTCGCTCGACCCCAGCGCGTCCAGGCAACGAACTTGCGGCATCGCCGCCACCAGCGCGTCCTTCACGCCGGCACTCCACATCGCGCCCGAAGAGATCAGCGTTTGTAGCGACGAGGTATCGTATTTGCCGCCCGCCGCGGCCAGAGCCTGCGCCAGCGGCCGGCCGAATGCATCCCCTACGATCAGCGCCGTCTCCGGCCGGTGCGCCGCAATGGCCCCGAGCACGGCCTCCGGATCGAACGCGGTGCCGGCCGCCATGATCACGGTGCCGCCGCGCAATAGCTGCATCAGCGCCATCATGAACCCGGCGCCGTGCATCAGCGGCGGACATAATAGCAGCCGCGCGCCGCGGATGCCGGCCCGCAAATCCGCCTCGAACGCGTCCAGGTCCTTAGGCTTCGGCGCGCCCGGATGCGCCGCCCCGCCGCCCAACGCCGCCCATAAATCCTCGTGCCGCCACATCACACCCTTCGGCAGCCCGGTCGTCCCGCCGGTGTAGATGAACAGCAAATGCTCGGCCGGCGCCGCCGGTTTGCGCAACATCCAATCCCCGGTGGCGAAATCCTCATAGCGCGCGGCAAAAGCATTCACTTTGGGTCCGCCGCCGGTCTCCACGAACAGCTTCACCTTGTCCAGGCGCGGCCGAAGTGCGGCCACCAGCGGCGCAAAATCCGGTTCATACACGATCACCGCGGCATCCGATTGATCGAACAAATAAAACAGTTCGGTTTCGGTATAGCGGTAGTTCACGTTCACATGGGTCAGCCCGGCTTTGAACCCGGCGATCGCGGTTTCCAAATATTCCGGACCATTGCGCAAATAATGCGCCACCTTGTCGCCCGGCACCGCCCCGGCCGCCAGAAGTGCTGCCGCCAGCCGGTCCGTCCGAGCCTTCAGCGCGCCCCAAGCGACAACATGGTCACCGAAAACAATCGCCTGATCGGCCGGGTCCACCGCGCGCTCGGTCCGTTCCAAGACCTGATCGAAGCTCCAGCCCATTGTTTCCCCCGTTTCCCGTTTTGTATACTTTTTCTGAGGTCCTGCATATATTGAGAGCAACGAATACGGGAGACCGCGCCGCCATGGATGCCAATAAACTGATGTTCCGCCCCGGCCTGATGGGCGGTGAGCGCATTCTCGTCACCGGCGGCGGCACCGGTCTCGGCAAGGAGATGGCCGCCGCCTTCCTGGCACTCGGCGCCACCGTCTATATCTGTGGCCGCCGCGGCGAAATTCTGCGCGCCGCCGCCGATGAACTCACCGCGGCCCATGGCGGCAAGATCACGCCGCTGGCCTGCGACATCCGCGACGCGGACGCCATCACCGCCATGGTAGATACCATCTGGGCGGATGGCGGCGCGCTCACCGGGCTGGTCAACAACGCCGCCGGCAATTTCGTCAGCCGGACGGAGGATCTTTCTCCCCGCGCCTTTGACGCCATCGCCAACATCGTCTTCCGCGGCACGTTTTTCATGACACTGGATATCGGCAAGCGCTGGATCGCCGAGCATGCCCGCGGCAACGTCATCTCCATCCTCACCACCTGGGTCTGGAACGGTTCGCCCTTCACCGTGCCCTCCGCCATGTCGAAAGCCGGGCTGCACGCCATGACACAGTCTCTGGCGGTCGAATGGGGGCGCCACGGCATCCGCTTCAACGCCATCGCCCCCGGACCGTTCCCGACGAAAGGTGCCTGGGAACGGCTATCGCTCGGTGATGCCGGAAGTGCCCGGGATTACAGCGCCATCCCGCTCGGCCGCCACGGTGAAATGCACGAGCTCTGCAACCTCGCCGTCTTCCTGTTGGCGAAAGGCGCCGAATATGTCGACGGCCAGACCATCGCCATCGACGGCGCCGCCTTCCAGGCCACCGGTGCGAATTTCTCCGGCCTGCGCAAAATGACCGACGGCCAATGGGAAGACATGCGCGCCGCCATCAAAGCGGCCAACGAAAAAGACAAGGCCAAACGATCTGTCTGACCGGCTTGGACCGCGCCGCACGAAGTCGTGAACCAAAATGAGCGTCTGTTAACACCGCGTTTACTTGACGCCACGAACCCGCACGTCAAAATCGTCGAATTATGACTGATTCAGAACCAAATCGCCGGCAAGATGCCCGGCACGCCGCCGCCAAATCGGGCAAACTGCTCTACGGCTTTTTCAGCCCGACCGTGATCGACTGCCTGGTCATCGAAGTCTCGGATATCGGCGCGCGGGTGGAAACCGCGGCGATGACCAGGGTGCCGGAAAAACTATCGCTTCACCTCAGCGACGGCAGCAAAATACTGGCCCGCCGGAGCTGGGCGCGCGGCAATCAGATCGGGCTGGAATTCGCCGCCGCCCGTCGCAGGCTCCGGCCAACGCTGTAATCAGATCCAGGCATGCCGCGGAGGCGCGGCCTGATTCAAATGATAATTGCCCACCGCGTAAAACTTCCATCGCACCGGGTCGTGCAAGGTGTGCGTGCGTGCATTGCGCCAATGCCGATCCAGATTCAAATCCGCCATCGCTGAACGGGTCCCGCCCAGTTCAAACAACTTGTTGGTCGCCTCAATGGCGATTTCGGTGGTGAGAACCTTCGCTTCCGCCACCGCGATGGACGCGGCGTGCTGCGCCGCGCTGTCCAGCCTGGCGCGGCCCGCGTCAATCGTCTCGCCGGCCCGCTCCAGCATCGCCGCGGCGGCGTGCAGGTTGATCTCCAGCCGGCCGATCTCAGAAATGATGAAAGGGTCCGCCGCCGCGGTATCCCGGCCGCTATCCATCCAGGGTCTGGCATGGGTTTTCACGAAGGCGATCGTCTCGGCAATGGCGGCGCGGGCGATGCCGAGATCGATGGCGGCCTGGATGATCTGCGACATCGGACCATACAGATTGGGCTGGGTGGCGAATTCATGCACATGGATCACATGGTCCGCCGGCACGGTGACGTCTTCCAAGGTCACGCTGCCGCTGGCGGTGGTGCGCTGGCCCATGCCGTTCCAGTCATCCGTGATCGTAAGTCCAGCCGCGCCGCGCGGCACAACCACGCGATAGACGCGCCCTTCCGCGTCAACCGCGCCGACCGGCACGAAGGCGGAGAACAAGGCCCCGGTGGCGTAGAATTTCCGCCCATTCAACACCGCTTCACCGTCCGCCCAGGCCAACCGCGTGGCGATATCCGCCGTGGTCCGGCCATGCCGCTCCGCCAGCGCGTTGCCGAAGCTCGCACCGGCGAGGGCCAGGCCAAAGAATTTCCGCTTCTGCGCGGCATCCCGCGAATAACGCAAAAGCTCAAGAAACGCCGTGTGGTTTTGCGGTATCTGGCCGAGCGATGGATCGGCGGCGGACATCGTCGCGAATATTTCGGCGATGGTAACGGCGGAGACTTCGGCCCCGCCGAATTCGCGCGGGACCAGCACCGCGCCAAGCCCGGCGGCGTAAAACGCCGCGACCTCCGCATGCGGCAGAACCCTGTCCCGATCGCGGAACGCGGCACCCGCCGCGATTGAGGCGGCGAGCTCCCGTGCCACCGCGATCGCCTCGTCATCCGTGGCGATGGGCTTGGCGCCGGGGGTAAATATCCGATTATCCATACCGGATCCGTTAGCGGACTTTATCTATGGTGCCTATAGGGTTATTAGGGACGTATTGATCCAGGAGCCGTCATGACACCCGAATTCATCGGCATGATCCAGCCGCGCCAGCAGTCCGAAATCCACCAGGCCGACAAATCCGTGGTGCTGGACAAGGAATATGTCCGGGATTTCGCCACGGCGCATGAGACAGCCGGTTTCAACCGCGTTCTGATCGGCTATTACGCGGATGCGCCGGACGGCTTTCTGATCGGCGGCTATATCGCCGCGCATACACGGCAACTCGGCCTGCTGCTGGCGCACCGGCCTGGCTTCGTCGCCCCCACCGTCGCCGCCCGCGCGCTCGCCTCTCTCGACCAGATCAGCGACGGCCGGCTCGCGGTGCACATCATCTCCGGCGGCGACGATGCCGACCAGCGGCGCGACGGCGATTATCTGGGCAAGGACGAGCGCTACGCCCGGACCGAGGAATATGTGCGCGTGTTGAAGGCGCTTTGGACCGGCCAGGGCAGTGTCAACCATGAAGGCGCGTATTACCGGTTTGAAAACGCCGCCACCGCCGTCCGCTGCGTGCAAAAACCGCATATCCCGATCTATTTCGGCGGCGCCAGCCAGGCGGCCATCGACGTGTCCGCGCAGCATGCGGATGTGTTCGCGCTTTGGGGCGAGACCTATGCCCAGGTGGCCGAAATCACCACCCGCGTCCGCCGGGCCGCCGCCGCGCAAGGCCGGACCATCCGTTTCAGCCTGTCCTTCCGGCCGATCCTGGCCGATACAGAAGACGCCGCCTGGGCGCGCGCCGCGCGTATTCTGGAGACCACGAAGCGCCTCGGCGGCCAGGGCTGGCTCGGCCCGAATAACGGCGCACCGGCGAATGAAGGCTCCCGCCGGCTGCTGGAGGCCGCCGCCCAGGGTGAGCGGCTGGACCGCTGCCTGTGGACCGGCATCGCCGCCGCCACCGGGGCGCGCGGCAACACCACCGCGCTGGTCGGCACGCCGGCGCAGGTCGCGGCGGCGCTGTTGGATTACTGGCGGCTCGGCGTTTCAACCTTCCTCATCCGCGGCTTCGACCCGCTGGAGGATGTCATCGAATACGGCGAAAAACTGCTGCCGCTGACGCGCGAGCTGATCGCCCGCGAGGCGAAATCCGCCGCGCGGGTGACCGCGTGAGCCGCTTGCGCTTTGGCGTCTGGGCGCCGGTGCATGGCAGCCGCGGCGCCCTGCAAGACCCGGAAGAACCGTTCGACGCATCCTGGGCACGCAACAAGGCCCTGGTGCTGGAGGCAGAGGCCCTGGGCTATGACTCCACTTTGGTCGCCCAGCACACCGCCAACCCATATGACGATGAATGGGACGAGCTGGACGCCTGGACAGGTGCCGCCGCCCTGGCGGCGCTGACCAGCCGGATCGAAATCATCGCCGCCATCAAGCCGCCTTTGGTGCATCCGGTCATCCTGGCGAAGATGGCGATGCAGATTGAGCATGTCTCCGCCGGCCGCTTCGCGCTCAACCTGGTGAATGCCTGGAACCGCGCCGAATATGAGAAAACCGGCATCCCCTTCGCCCCGCATGACGAACGCTACGCCTATGGCGCCGAATGGGTCGGCATCGTGGAACGTCTGCTGCGCGGCGAACGCGTTACCCATAAAGGCGATTATTTCAACATCGCGGATTTCCAACTCCGCCCGGCGGACCCGTACCGCGCCCGCCCGCTGATCTATGTCGGCGGCGAGTCAGCCCCGGCGCAGGACCTGGTGGCGGCGCATGGCGATGTCTGGTTCATCAACGGCCAGCCGTTGGCGAACGTTCAGGCGCTGATCGCCGCCGTGCGCAAACTGCCGCGCTTGGGCGCCCCGCTGCGGTTCGGCCTCTCCGCCTTCGTGATCGCGCGGCCAACCGCGGACGAAGCCGAAGCCGCCTACGAACATCTGGTCACCCTGGCGCATAAAGACGACGACATCCGCGCCCGCCAGAAGCAGAACACGGACGCGGCGGTGGTGATGAAACACACCCACATCAAAAGCAAAAACCCGATCGTCGGCACCAATGGGGGCACCTATGCCGGGCTGGTCGGCAGCTATGACGAGGTCGCCACCCGCATCGCCGCCTTCGGCGCCGCCGGCATCGAGCTGTTCATGCTGCAATTCCAGCCCTTCGAAGCCGAAATGCGCCGCTTCGCGCGGGAGATATTCCCGCGCGTCCGGGCGGGGCATTTCCGCCCCGCCGCGGCCGCCGATTAAAGCAACAGCGCGAACCTCAAACGATCGCACTCTAATCCGTCGCCGCCGTGCAGCGCGGGTTGCCGGTATCCGCCGGCGCCACCTGGATGGCGCTGAGCGGCGCGATCAACGCGGGGCCGATGAACGGAAACGGATACGGGTTGTTATTCGCCGCCACCACCACGCCGGTCGCCTGGCCGATCTGCACCTGATGGTCGCAGGCGCGGACCGTGAGCGGCCCGGCGATGGAGGCGTAATGCAGCCCTTCCAGCGCCTTCTCTACTTTCGTGAAATCCGTCGATCCAGCCTTATTGATCGCATAGGCGGCGAGTTCCGTCGCGATATAGGATTTGCCGACCGAGGCGGTGGGCCAGGGCGTCGCGGTGCCGGCATTGGCGGCGTGATACGCGGCGACGAAAGCTTTGTTCTCCGGCGTCTGAATCGTCGGCTGATAGACGTCCGATCCGATATCGCCGATGGCGCCGTTGCCCACCCCTTTCAGGATTTCCGGATCTGCCAGGAACGTCCCGCCGATGCGCGGCTTCAGCCCGAAGCTGTTCGCCTGGTTGAGCAGCTTGATGAGATCGGCACCCCAATCCGAGGTCAGCACGAAATCCGCGCCCGATGCCTGAATCTGTTGCAGATACGGCGAGAAATCCGCGGCACCCCGCGGATGAAACACGCTGGCGACGATCTGCACGCCGGGGTCGATCCGCTGCAAGGCGGTCTTGAACCCGGTCTCCGATTCATGGCCAAAGGAATAATCCTGATTCAGCAGGAAAACCTTTTTCACATTCGGATAGTCCTGCTTCATCGCATAGACAATCGCGGCGGCGTGCATGGTGGTGTTGGACGCAACGCGGAAGAGTGCTGGCTCAAATTTGGCACCTGTCATGTCATCCGCCTCACCGGCGAAGGCGATCACCGGCACGTGGTATTGCTGCCCCACCGCGACCAGCGCCTTCAGCACGTCCGAACCGGAAGCGCCGATGATGAATTTCGCGTTGTTGTTGAGGATTTCATCCGTCACTTTCCGCTTGGTCGCGGCGGCATTCAATTCGGTGTCGATCACATCCAGCTTGATGGGGCGGCCATCGACGCCGCCGGCCGCGTTGATTTTGCTCACCGCGTATTGGATACCGGCGAGGTTCTGTGCATCCGTCACCTTGAATGGCCCGGATTCGATAATGGCGGCGACGAATACCACCGGATCGGCCGCCGCCTTTGCCTGTTGTATGCCGCCAAGTCCAGCGAGTGCGACCGCCGCCAGCATGGTTGATTTCAAAAATTTCCGCTTCATGACTCTCTCCTGTTGATTTTTCAGACTTCCAGAAATTCCCGGCGAATATCCTGCCGGTCCGCCAGATCATCCGGCGTGCCGTCGAACACCGTGCGGCCCTTGCCCATGACGTAGATCCGGCCGGCGATGCGCCGCGCCACCGCGAGTTTGGATTCCACCACCAGGATGGACATGCCGGCTTTGCTCAACGTCTTCAGCGTCTGCTCCAGCGCCTGCACGATTACCGGGGCCAGGCCCTCCGTCGGCTCATCCACCAGCAGCCATTTCGGCCCGGCCATCAGCGCCCGGCCGATTGAGAGCATCTGTTGCTCGCCGCCTGACAAAGTGGCACCGCGGGCGCGAAACTTGTCGCGCAGGCGCGGGAAGTAGCCAAGCACCGTTTCGGTGGCCGCCGCGATCTCCTTGCCGCCGCGCCAGGCGCCCATGGACAGATTTTCCGCGACGGTGAGGTTTGGGAAAATCAACCGCGCCTCCGGCACGTATCCCACGCCCTGACGCGCGATGTCATGCGGCGGCCGGCCGGTCAGCGCCTGCCCCTCCAGCCGCACCGCGCCGGCCTGGGCTTTCAGAATTCCCATCACGGTCTTCAACGTGGTGGATTTGCCGGCGCCATTCCGCCCCAGCAGGCAGACGATCTCCGCCGGCTCGCCGCTCAAACTCACATCATG
>Ga0209208_10012655_pt1 | contig 10649 bp, 7 predicted proteins | sample S1TSphfallax_3_FD_187694 | JGI IMG/M metagenome (GOLD analysis project Ga0209208, IMG submission 187694) | Host-associated microbial communities from peat moss isolated from Minnesota, USA - S1T2_Fd - Sphagnum fallax MG (SPAdes) (version 2) | ecosystem: Host-associated > Plants > Peat moss >... | reverse complement strand
ATGTGACACATGGCGATTCAACAGCTCAAAATGCTCATATTGAGACACGTGGCACATTTCGATTAGCCAAACAGAAAAGACGTGGCCATTTCTTGGCCATTTGATTTAGAAAATTCAAGATCACAATCTGGTTTCCCAAATACTAGAAATCATGCCATGTGGCAACAACCCATTAGTTAATCGGAAAAAACATGGCCACTCCTTACCCACACGATCAGGATACCATCGGATGAAACCGTATATACTACGTATATACTACATTTAGGCTCCATCCACCATTTGGTGACGTCATGTTGATGTAACTGGTTTTTGCGACTATTTGTCGCTTGCGACTTGTCTTATGCGACTAACAGCAAAATAGTTGTAAAATGTTGCCTGCGATTAAAAACTAGTCGTAAACACCGGTTGTAAATCCTGGGTTTTCTACTAGTGACTCAACCTTTAGTGCTCATTTTCTTTCTTCTTATGTTTGATGTCTAGTCATTTGTAGGCTTTTCAAGAGTGTTGAGGCTCTCGTGTTGGTTTTCTTTTTTTTAATGTTTTAAAAAAAATTGTTTAAAGGTTCTTCAAGAGTGTTAAGGCTCGAGTGCTTGTTTTTTTTCTTGATGCATTTGTTCTTTGGTCGTTTGCAAGTTTTCAAAAGTGTCAAGCCTCTAATGCTCATTTTTCTCTTCTTATGTTTATTTTTTGGTCATTTGTAAGTCTCTCAAGAATTCCAAAATTAGCTTGTTAATTCTTGGGTTTTGTTCTTCAATTGTTGAATTAGATTATAAATCTCATTTAAATGCTACAAACACTTAATGTTGCAATTCAATTTTGTAATTGGAGGTAGTCATCAATAAAGTGAATTCACATGAAAACTCATATTGATGTTGCACATGCTCATTTGCTTGCAAAAAGGAAATTAAAATTAACTAATATTGCTATAATAAAACATTTGACATAAATCACAATGAACAACTAGGGAAAAAAAGGGCTACATTGTTTGGCTTTGCAATCACAACAATTTTTGGGCTCAAGAAATCCTTACAAGCATGGTGATGAATTACAACAATTGTTTTTGGAAGATTTGGTCCTTTACATTTGCAAAGGATACAAACCTTTGTCAACATTTGAAAACATATGGTTGCAAATATTAGTTTTTTGCCAATGTCTTCATGTCCATTTTCCTTTTTGTTCAAATCTTGTGGAACATGTCTTGCTTGAAATGGTCTAGAAGACCATGGATTTACATGTGTTGCATAGTCTTGAAAATATAACCACAGTTTTTGGACATTTTGATTTTGGGTGTCTAGAGGTGGGAAAGACCTTTTGCGTTAATGATTAATTATTTGGATGAAACCTTGATCCCACAACATGCTATTGTAGGATTGTTTGAAGTTCAAGAAACTAATGCCAATAAATGTATGACTTTGTTACTCCAAGGTTTGTTGGAAAAAATTGGACTAATCCATTGTGTTCTTACCTTTGTGAAAGATGAAGGTGGAAATTTGGGATCCATCACCACAACATTGTAATCTATTATTGATTATAAGCTTCTAAATTTTTTGCAGGTGTATCAAGGTACTTGTTTTGGGCATGTCATGTCTAAAGCTTGCCGATATGCAACAAATGATGATAAGGTTTTTATGGGATTGATTTTGGTGAATTTGAAAGGTCATCAAATTTGATTATAGAAAATGATCAAATGGACATATGAATTGGGGAAAGGGAGGCAAGAGTGGGAGAGGGCATGCATGGATAATGGGTTGTGGCTTTGAAAGTTAAAAATTCTTGTCAAAATAAGGTTGTTAGCAAGGTAATCACGTTTGAAAAAACTTTGGAGTTCAAAGCAACAATTTTATTGTGTTATGGCAAACAAAAAATTTGAATTTGTAGTGATGAGTTTGAAGGCCAAATGTGGGCCATTGTTGAAGTTGTCACTACATGTTTGAATCCAATGGTGTTTGCATGTGTGTTGAATCAATTCAAAGGTCATTGGTTGTTGTCTAATGTCTTAGTGACAATAATCCTGTTGGATTCATGTTACAAATCCTTGTAGGTTGTTGAAAATTATGTGGGGCATGGGAATGTAATTTACCTTGCATCTAAATATGATATGAAAGAAGTCATCCCACTTTTGATGATAACTTTTGAAAGGTTAAACCTTTCTATCCAAACATAGGTGGTTGTTTCAATTGATGGACTTCTTGTCAGAGAAGAAGAAACCAACATGTTTGGTGTTGGGGGATCCATGGAATAATCTTCACAAGCATTAGTTACTAAAAAATTGCCTTTATTTTGGAGGTTGGCTATACCTCCACCTATGTGTGCAAATCCATTTGCATGGTTGAAAACCCATGAAGGTCAATTTTTGAAGTTATTGGGATTCTAAGGTTTCAAATTGAGATTGAGAGTGTGTTAAACCTAGTAGGTGTTTTGACAGCTTTGAGGCATTATTGCTTACAAGTCCAAAACTTGGATCAGGTGATCACTATCATCAACAATTGACGTGATGACTCACACCTAAATTGCATACTCTATGTGGATTTGAAAGACTATTTAAAGGCTGAAATATGTTTAACTAATGAGTTGATTAAAGAAGTTGAGTACTTCAAGGAGCTACAAGTTGATGAATATAAGGTAATTCACCTAAACCCTAAACCAAAAAGAAATCTCTTTCTATTGTTTTTGTCCAACTAATGAAGTGACCCTTATTTTTCTATTTGATGTGACATGTTTGGTGATTTATGAATTGGTTTTTGGACTTCAACAAGTTGCTAGAGGTTTTTGGTTTCTTGGGCTTCTATTTTGTGGGGTTGGGGTGGTTTATTGTTTTTTTGGACGTTGCTTTGTTTTTTGCAGGCAATTTGCACTATATTGGGCAGAGTTTTTTGGGTAAAGTAAAAAATTGGGGTTCAATTCCCTCACAAGCTCATTCATGTTTTTATTTTGTTTTGTTTACACATGACCTAACATGTTCAACTTGTTGATTATAAGCACTATACATACTTACAGGTTACAGTAGTCTCCCGCTTAAGTACGCACCCATTTAAGTACGCATCCCGATTAAGTACGCATTTTTTGGCAAAAAATTTAGGGTTCAAGATTTATTCGTTGAGCATGTCTTCAAGCTTAGTAAATCGTCCAACGGAAGCTTGAAATGTCCTCTCCTTAGCTTCTTCAAACAACAAGGCTGATCGTTCCAGGATCGTTTCTCGGTTGTCGCACACCTTTCAGATGGCACCTTCACTAATGATGTACTCTCAGGCTAGAGCCCTTTTACAGTAAACTTTTTCTAAACTAATAGTGTAAACTAATATTCTCTCTAAACTAATATTCGGGCACATGCCCGTGGCGGGCCTCATACTTAATCTAATAATTCTCCATAAATTGATATTCAATATTTTTTTCCGGTCCCATAGCATTTTATAAACTAATACATCATATATATGGCACCAAAAAAACAAAGGAGGGTATTCTGAGAGTACCCAAAGTGCAACTTTCCACAACCTCACTTTCTGCCAAGATTTCTACCACTCATGTCATATGATCTTTTACATGCTTCTTTGATCCTCCACCAAGCTCCACAAGGTTCCGTTACCTTCCCCAATGATCCATGACCTTCTATTAACCTCCATGACCTTCCATGCTGCTTTGGCAAGTTCTGGAATGATTTTTGTTACCCCCCATATAATTTGTGTAAATTAATATCCTCCATAAACTAATATCTTCTGGCCAGTCCCAAGGATATTTATTTAAAGAGAGTTTACTATACTCGGAGCATTCGTTTTGCTTAGCTTCGAGATGATTTCGCAGTGTTGATGTTCATTGAGACGTTTTCCATTTGGTTTCTTTGATATTGTAGTGAAACGCAAGCAATTTGGGAGCAGCAAATCTAAAGTACGCACCTACCGACTAAGTACGCACAAACCATGCAGGTTCAAATTGTGTACTTAAGCGGGAGACTACTGTATTTGATCCCAAGTGCACAAAGAGAAAATTTCCACCAAATAGAGTGGGATAAAAAAACAGGGATTCTTGAAGAAAAAAAGGAACCATTCTGATACAAAATTAGGGTGATGAAACACTTGATGAATGAAAACATCATTACATCAATCGTTGAAAGCCAAAAAGTAACAAACTTTAAGTAATTGATGGTGATGGGAGGAAAGGTTTTGTGGACAGTTTTTCTTTGCATGTTCATTTCTTTGTTTCTTGCAAATTATGGGGGATGGCATTGTTATGGTGATTTTTGGTTTTGATGGCGTTCAACATTTGGAATTGTCTTGTCATTCTTGATTTATAATATGTGTGAGTAGGCATTGTATTGTGGTATGGAGGATGCAAATTATGGAGCGAAGAAATTAACAATATATGAAAGCCTTCCAAGTGCGTTGAAGGGTAGAAGAGCATAGAGTTAAGTTCCTTCTTGATGTTTTTGCTTTGGGCTATTCTAGTTCGTTTGGCACAAAGATTTGGTAGAAATTGGGGGTCTAGAATGTTAGCATTGTATGGTTTGGGGAAGAATGCCCTATTGTCATCAACCACTATTTCCTTTTGAAGCTATGCATTTCCTTGCGTTAAGAGTTTCAAAGGAAAGAATGTATGTTTAGACACAATTTTTAGGGCCCATATTAAGCAAAATGACTAAGTACAATTCTAGGCATTTTGTGGCCAATTAAAATGGCAAGTTTATGATGTGTTTGGAATAATCAAGAAACTTTGAAGGATATATTTAGTGGAGGTAGGCATGAGGGCTCAAAACGCAATCTGAATTTTCAGGGCGCCACATGACATCACTTTTAACACTTCAAAGTAAAGATATTTTTTCAGTCCATAATTATATGCAAGCTCAATTGCAATTCATTACCATGTTACCGCAATGGCGGTGGCAGCAGCAGAAGATTTAGTCCTAGGCTTTAGTTTTTCTTGCTGCCATAAGTTGTACAAGCCCTTGCTGAATGGATGCGTCATGACATATTGACTACCAGCTGGCTTGTTTACCCCCCCACCCCAATGTAGTAGCCTAAGTAGTATTCATTTTTTTGGGCGGCTTGGTCTACAACTTTAGAGAAATAAAATCTGTTAAGATCCTGTAAATAGTCCAACTCTTCCAAATTAGTACTGTTTTTTTTTCCAAGTCTCATATTGTGACTAGCAATCATTCAGTGTGTTTGTAGTTGCTAGAAACAACAGGCTATGTGAAATTTTTGAAATCCTCACCTCTTCTTAATAGCTAATGAACTAGGTAATATTGTAGAGGAAGAGTGTAATATCATCATCTGCTTTGTTTGTGATGACTCTCTCTAGTGACACAAGCTGACAACGTTTAGGTTAGCGCTGCAGGAGTAGTGCTACTCTACTTGAGAGAGAGACCGACGTAGTCAATAAAAGATGGTGTTAGGCCTACCTCCACTCCAGGTCCTAGAAGAGACCAACTAGTTAGGTTTCATGCTTTTGGCAGAGAGTACTTGCACTTGTAGGAGCTCCAAAGAGGAAAATGAAATTTTGTAGATGGATATGGGTGTGAAACTTAGTAGTTTTGTTGATGATTTGTTTCAAATTGTGCATTTCTTCTTTGTTCAACTTCTTGGGCTGAATTATGTGTTGGGGGATGTCCTATTCATTCTTGAAGCAATTAATTTAGTGGTGGGGAATGTTTTGTGACTTGTGAATTGTCACAAAGATGACAAGTAGGCTTTTGAAAGAGAAATTGAAATGTATATCAAAGTAACCCAATGTGGATTTATTTCCAAAACTAAAGTTTGGGTGAAAATGCAAGATGGGCAAACTAGATGGGCAACCACATCACATTTCCAGTGAAAATTCCATTCACCACATATCTTTTATAAAGTTTTTGTTACCAACTTTATGAGGTCTAAAGGAGTATCTAAAGCAAAAAAAATCTAGATTTTCATTTGTGCAAGAAACCTTGATCATTAAATTCACCCATTTCTTCAAACCGGGTGTTGAGGATTTAACAAAAGCTGAAAACTGAATTTTTGGAGTTGAGGCATCAGAAGTGTCATCCTACCGAATATGTTGGAAGTTATGTCAAAGTGGGAAACACCAATTTTATTAAAAATTGGAGAGCTTGTATGAACAAACTTTTTCCCTATGACCATGTGATTTTCAATATTTCCTTCCACTAGTAGAAGGTGAATGTTCAACAAAACTTCTTTTACTAGAATTAATACATTTTGTAGAATTAGAAACATAATTTTGCTAGATGCACAATTTTATAGATCGAAGATTGATCATAAGATTAGAATAGGAGACACAATTGTACTTTTTGGTAGAAGTTCCTTTTTGTTTTGTTGGTGTTTTAAAAAAAAATTGTATGGGAAATTAGGATGGAGATTTGTAGGAAGGAAAAATATATGCTTTAATTTAAAAATAAAAGATAACATGTTTAGAGCCATTAGTTCAAAAAGGAAAGAGGAAGTAGTTGAGGCTAATGACTTAAAATAGATATTTCCAATGTAGGAAATCTAGTTAATGATTGGAAGCATTTTGCCATAGACTATGTTTTCTTTTATTTCATCTATCAAGTATTAAGTCCCTATAAGGTATATTAAAAAAAATGGTATTGAAAATTTCATGTGTATGGGAAGTGTAAGCAGTTGGAACAATCCATATGTTTTCACTTCAAGTCCATTACTACATAATTGGTGCACATTTATTATGCACAAATTATATAGATAGTTTTTTTTATTGAAGTTGAGAATTATAAACCAAGTCCCAATTGTGCATATAAATGGTTTTATGGCATGCTAATAGCATGTGAATTCACTACACCTTGTAAAAAATTGCAATGGGACACCAAAAGTGAACCACTCAATCTTGTATTCACCCTTGAGGCATGAGAGGGAAGAGAAACTCAACATAGGATAGACATTTATAGAAATTTACATTCATGTATTGAAAGGTGAATGATGGGAAGGTGGCTTCATTTTAGCAAATAAAATTCTTTATAAAAGTTCATTCGATAATGTTAAAATAGTTGTTTGTAATTATATCATTAGTTAAATAAGGGATTACATGATGTTTTAAATTAATAAACTCAATCTAAAGGGTAGCCCACCTATATATTTCAATGGCATTTGCTATAGTGAAATAAAAAACTAAAAACCAAAAAATTGTAGCTTAAAGGGACTTATGAAAAAAAACCCTAATTTTGATCATTCAAAAGTTCATAACTTAATTTTGGCTTAGGTTTTTGAGGCAAGGATTCCACATATGAGTTTATTATGTCAAATTATATCATATATTGAATCCTTATAAATGGTTTGAATTGAAATACAATGTCAAAATCTCAATCTTATTTTATTCCAATTAGTTGGTCAGTCCATATTTTTAACTTTAAAAGTCCAAAAGTAAAAATGAATGTATATTTTTCCAAAAAAATTGTATGTATGTATTAATAATCAAGTTGTAAATCTAAATATAATGTTCAATTAACAAATCTAAGCATGTAATTTTTTGCCATAGGTGTTCAAACCAAGTGTACCTTGCAGAAATCATGTGGGTGATGCACAAAGTGATCCACCATACCATGCATTCACCCTTAATGAAACCTTTATGAATGCTTTTAAGGCAATTGATGATAGAAATCTTCACTAGCATAGTGGAATTGGTAGCCCAAGTAATTTTCAATTGTGCCATGCAATAGGACACAATGTGTCAACATGTTCCAAATTCACTAAAAAAACCTAAATGTGTCAAATGTGGTTAAGGACATAGGATGAAAAATTATGGGTTGAAATGCTCTTACTAACCTACCATGAATATAATAAAAAATCTTATAAAAAATAAATTGTATTTACAAATTTCAATGATAATGAAAAATTACATTTATATAAATGTTCATATTTAGGTGCCGTCAAACTTGTAATCTAATTAATTATTATTATATAGTTCAACAAACTATATATTGAAAAAATAGTTTGTTGAACTATATAATAATAATTAGTTAGATTATTTCTATGTGTTTTTACCCCATGGCCAAATCCTATGAAGGTGCACAAGCCCTATTCCCAAGTCTATAATGAATGTCAAGGCTTTCTTGCCAAGATTGATAGGATATTATAAAAATTTCATTAAAAATTATGGTAACATTATTGAATCATTATTTGAATTCACAAAAAAAGATATGATTTTTTGTTGAAATCCTCATTGTCAAGTTGCATTTGACACACTAAAGTAACATTTATTGGAAGCTTTAGTTTTGACTATATTAGATTTCACAAACACATTCATCTTAAATGTCAATTGGTTGGTGAAAGGGGTTGGGCCAATCTTATCTCACAAGAATGGTAAGCACGAATGTGTTATTGCTTATGCAAGCTATAAGGGATTAATTCCTATCTAGCAAAAATACCATTCCGTGGAAGGAGAATGTTATGCCTTCATTTGAAGAATTATGCATTTCAGGCAATTTTTACATCAAATTTTCTTTGTTTTGAAGACAAATCACAAGCCATTGGAATGGCTAACATTTATTTTAGATGCAAATGGACAAAGGGGGAGATGGATTTTCACCCCACAAGACTTCCATTTCAAGATAATTCATAAACTTGGCAACAAGCACACTTATGTGGATGCTTTGAGTTAGAATCCAATATGCACATCAAATGAATGGCGAGATTTGACATTATGTGTAAGAACTATGATATTATGCATCAATTCACAATAGCATAGTGGTTGCAATGTAACAATATGGTTGAAAGGATAATCAAGACCATAAAGCACATACTAACAATTGTTTCATTTGACAATTGTTTCATTTGCTAATATGCAAAAATGGGACATGTAGTACCAAGGATATTGTTTGGGTAGCATTATGGGATATAATCCAACATGAAATATTTTCCATACATGATCCTTATTAGAAGAACCTCATGGTTGATAGTAGACAACAACATTTAAAACTTGGTAGAGGTTGTTGATGATTAATTGGAAACTAAGTTAGAAATCAGTATATGAATAATTCACAAGATGGAGTTGGTGGCACAACTACATCAATCATCATTGGACAATGTAGATCAAGTTCAAAAGAAACAACACAAAACTTATGTTACCAGGGGAGGATGGTTACTCTTTGTTGGTTTCAAAGTTGGGGACACTTGGGTAAAGATGAAAGAAAAGGGAAAATTTGAAAAAACTTGGTAAGAAGAAATCTTCTCTTGCCAATTGGGAAGTGTTTGTGGGTCATCAAGATGAAAAGGGAAATTAAGAACAAGATGAAGGTGGCCAAAATATGCATTCTCAAAGATAAGGAAGAGTGGATTTGGGAAAGGCCAAAAAGAGACCTACAAGAATACCAACAATTGCTTTGAGGCGCAATCTATGTGGACATAGATTTTTCAAGCATGGAGAGGTGACATATGATCACACCTCTTCCTTATCTATAGATGGATTTGGGTGTGATACTGCAGTTTTATTTTATGATTTATTCTAAATTTAAGCTTTTTTTCTTTGTTCAACTTCCTGGGCTGATTTATGTGTTGAGGAATGTCCTATTCATGTCCTATTCACTGTTGGAGTGATTCATTTAGTGGTGGGGAATGTTTTGTGATTTCTGAATTGTCACAAAGATGACAATACCCACTCTTGAGAGAGAAATCAACGTGTGCTAATTTCTTACCACCTGTAGAATATATTTGGTACATTGTCTAGGTTAGTTAGTGGTTTGGATAATGACCTGCCTGTTTCTGCAACTTGAATAACCTCACGGCTATAATTCTTGAGGCTTCAGTATGTGATCATATGTTGCTGTTGGTCAGATTGTGTATCTGGAGACAATTGATTTGCCCCCCTCTCTTTCTCTCTTTTTGGTGATACCATCACGAAACTTATTTGGGAAAAAAAGACGTCCATCACCTTCATGGTCCCACCATAAATCAGTTCCCAAATCGCCAGCCCCGAGACTGATGATCATCCGTTCCAAATCCGCACTCACCAGCACCAAAACCCCTGTCGCCCCTCCCCCGCAAGTCTCTATATATCTCTCCAATACAGTTGCATTTTCTCCCAATTCCCAGTTCCCCACATTCCCAAATCTATCTCTAGACTTCGTGCATTTGCAGCCTTTTATTGTTGTTGTTGTTGGTGAGGCGGATCTCCGATCTAAGCTTTGTTCTGATTAGTACGTGATCGGTGGAGAACGAGTTGCAATTGCTGTTGCTGTTTTGCTACTTGTGGGTGTTGGGAGCGAGACCAGTCTACCCCTGAGCTCGGATTCAACCCAGCTTTGTCTTAGATCTTCTCTGTTCGTGGGTATCGGAATGGCTGCCGTGAAGAAAATGTTTCTTATTGCCGGTGCGTCGAGTAAGAATGGTACCTCGGTGGCTAAGCTTTTGCTGGCCGAGACGGGCAACAAGTACATTGTGAGGGTGGGAGCTCGAGATCCTACCAAACTGTCTGGTCTCGTTGCTCTGGGTGCTGAAGCTGTGGTTCTAGATACTAGTCTGGAATCGGCGTTTGCAGCATTCAGTGGTGTGCATGGGGTTTTCATCGTCTTGCCGTATTTGGCGGGTGGTGACGAGGATATTTTGATTGAGAATTACCTGAAAGCGGCCAAGGAATCAGGTACCAAGCACATCGTTTACTTGTCAGCCATCGATGCGGACGAGAACCCATCTCACAGTCACAAGAAGCACGAACAA
>Ga0209208_10012654_pt1 | contig 10649 bp, 10 predicted proteins | sample S1TSphfallax_3_FD_187694 | JGI IMG/M metagenome (GOLD analysis project Ga0209208, IMG submission 187694) | Host-associated microbial communities from peat moss isolated from Minnesota, USA - S1T2_Fd - Sphagnum fallax MG (SPAdes) (version 2) | ecosystem: Host-associated > Plants > Peat moss >... | reverse complement strand
GTATACGTTCTGGGGACGAAGAGCTAAAGAGCATACCGGTGTGTGATTTATTTTACAGAGTGGCTCTGGATACCGCAGGACCCTTACCTGAGACCAAATCTGGGAACAAATATGTACTGGTAGCTATAGACCACTACTCGAAGTGGTGTGAGGCAAAAGCTGTGGCAGATCATGGGGCTAAAACAACTGCAAGGTTTCTGGAAGATGAGGTTATCTGCAGGTACGGTGTGCCACGATTTGTGTTGACTGATAATGGGGGAGAGTGGGCAGCTGAATTTGATACCATGTGCAGTGACTACAATATTCACCACCAACGAACTGCACCTCATTGGCCACTGTGCAATGGCATGGCTGAACGTCTTATCCAAACAATCAAACATGGGGTGACAATTCTATCTTCAACGCCCGACAACACAAATTGTTGGGATGAGCAACTGGCCAAAGTAATGTTTGGATATCGGTGTGGGGTTCAGTCAAGCACGAGGTTTTCACCTTTCATGATATTGACAGGACGTACTCCGCGCTTACGGGCTGACAACTATCTACAGGCACTGACTGCCGAGATTGATGACACGACTAATGTGGAGACCATGGCTGAGCAGTTCATGCAAAAGGTGACATTAATTACTGGCATCCATGAGACTGTCCTACTCAATGTGGAACAGGCCCAGAAGAAACAGAAAAGGACCTATGCAACCCGGAAAGGGAAGCAGGTGTTTGAAGGACTAAGTGCTGGTGAGACAATGGTCAAGATGAGGAAGCCTGGGAAGAAGAAAGCATTGACCGCCAGTTGGGAAGGTCCCTATCTCTTTGTTGCACATAATGACGGGTTGGGCACTTTTGATGCTGATGAAGGAAGTCGAATCTGCATTATTCAGGACGGAGATGGAAATCAATGGGAGAGACCCCGCAGGGATCTCCAAGTTTATCACCCTCCAAGCAAACAGAAGAGTTGAGGGACTCAGCTTTTTTGAGGAACGGAGGGGTGACATATGTGACCGGCTGTGGGGAGATCGGACACCCACCTGGTCGGTCACTGGGTTTCTGCTTCTGGTGCTGATCTTTTGTTGAAGGGTTTAAGTAATTAGATCCGCCGAAAAGGAGGGAGTGATGAAGGCGGCTGAGTTATGATCTGGGCGGCTAAGGTTTTGTAACGGAGAATGAAAGCTTGAATGAGAAGTTTTGGTGTGCAAAGGAAGATCCTTTAAGTCGGAACGGTGAGAGTGGTTGGGCAGCGAACGCATTCTCTGGAGGTAGCAGAATAGTTGTTGAAACTGATGTCTGATCTTCTTTCGCTGCGCTGATCTGGTAGTTTTGAGGCTAGCAATCTCTCCAGGGAATTAGCATGTGAGGATCGAGAGGGACTGTTTTTGGTTTTCTTTCAAGGTACTGCAGGACTCTAGGAAGATACATTGTAAGAGCAGACAAGTTCTACTCATTCATTTTTATTAATATGACTAAAAGCTCAGGGAAAAAGGGCAGACTCTGAGACTTTGTTGTTGTGGTTCTGTGTTGAATGGATTGGCTTCTGTAGAGGTGCTATGCATTTGTGTGCATGTTATTGAGAGGATCTGTAGGTCCTCCTTTTTGGGGTGACATAGTCGACAAGGGTTAATAAGTTATGACTGCCCTTGTAGGTCTTGTCATGGTGCAAAAAAATGACTCTATAACATTATCAAAAAACATCTTTGGAAACATTGATGAGATTCGTATTTTACTATGCTAATTAATGGTGGTATGTAGTTTTTCTTCAAACCTACATGTGGTGGTTGATAGGCATTTGAAATTGTGGGCTCTTCACATTAATTTGAACCTCAATTTGTTTGACTAGTTAATCATGTTGAATAATCATGAATGAGCAATGGTTATAAGAATTTATGTATGATATTAATGTGGTTTGATTTTTTTTGCAACTCAATAGGCACTAATAGTTGAAGGGGATGCATCAAGGCACAACAATTTAAATGGTGCAAATGGGGGTACAACAAATGAACATGTTGTTGCTCAACATACACTTGACCCATAAATGCAAATCCATAGACTTGTGAATGAAGCTTTTGCAAGGTATGATGGGATGCAATAAACACATGAAAAACAAGTCCCATTTCAAGGTCAAATTTTTGAGGAAGTCAAAATTAACATTGTTATTCTAGAGAACCCAAGACATTTTGATGTATTAATGGAAGGGCTTATTTCAAAGGTTTCAACACCATTATTTCAAAGATCTTCCACATCTATGTTGTCAGCCATATTATTATTCTTGAATTTGATAATTGTGCATTCAGTTAGTAATGTTTTCATGGATGAACTTTTTTCATTATTATTAAAATAATTGTTGCCAAAGGAGAATAAAATATTAACTACATCTTATGAAGCTTTTAAGTTGATTAAAATTTTGGGTTTAAATTATGATTCAATCCATGCTTGTGCAAATGGATGTGTGTTCTTTCGTGGCACCTTAAGGTGTTTGTAGGTGTGTCCAAAACGTGGCATTGATAGGTTTGTGGATGGGTCAAAGTCTATTCCATGGAAGGTCCTTCAACGCTTCCCACTAATTCCAAGATTACTAAGGATGTATAGGTGCAAATCTTTGGCAGAATTATTAACTTGGCATAAAGATGGAATAAGTACAAATGGCCTTGTATGTAGTGTGGTAAATTCCCTTGCTTGGAAACATGTTAATGATAAGTGGCCAACTTTTGCCACTGATGGTTGTTCCATTAGGTTGGGGTTGGCACTTGACGGGGTGAACCCATTTGGTGACTTAAATTCCTGCCATTCTATTTGGCCAATGATACTTCTCAATTACAATTTGCTTCCTTGGTTGGTCACTAAGCAATATTTTTTTATGTTAGCTTTTAATCATTCATGGGAAAGAATTTGTAACATCCACAAATGTGGATGTGTACCTACAACCATTGATTAAAAAGTTACAACTGTTGTGGAGTGGAGTTTAAGCATTTGTTGTATTTTCAAAGGAAAGCTTCAACTTATGAATCATGTGCATTTTGAATGTGCATGATTTTCCAACGTATGGATTGTTTGCAAGTTGTGTGACAAAAGGGCATGTTCGGTGCCCACCTTGTGGCCCAACCACAAACTTTGATTCTTCCAAAAAACTAAAGAAAATTATATTATGTGGCAATTGTCATTACTTGCCTATAAGTCATTCGTATTGACGCAACAAAAATACTTTCAATGGGGAAATTGAAATGAAGGGTCCACCTACATGGGTATCTACATCAAACATTATCAAATGGGCAAAAGAACGAAATTTTTGGCTATAAGGACCTACAAATCGAATTAGGGCAAAATAGGACCCTATTCACAAAAATGGGATCAAGAGATTGAGTAGTATGTTCCAACTACCGTAGTAAAAGGTATGTGTATCCAACTGTTAGATTATATTTATGTGGTTGACATTTTTTTGTTACAACTTAATATTTAGAAATATGTTGTTTTACTGGCATTCATGTACTAAGGCCTTAAAAACTTTTAATAATTACTTAGGTTAGTGGCTTTTTCAAGAGTTTCAAAAAATGTTTTAGAAGATATTCAAAATAACATTTGCATTTTAGAGGTGATTTACAAAAGCAGAAAACTAGTAAATGTTTATACTATATATTAACATATTTGAATGACATAAATAAATATGGAAAATTTAATTATAGCTAGAAAAGAACATCTAAGTTTTTTTTTAAATGTATGTAGGGAATGTTGATAAAAAATATTTTGGACGTGATGCAATGTGAAAAAAACCTTTGTGAAAACATTTTAAAAACAATATTTGGCACAAAGGATTTTGTGGTTGTTTAAGAAGACTTCAAGGAATGTGGGATACGACCACACTTATGGATAAAAAATGTTGATGGTTGGCTCATTAAACTTGCTACCTCATTTGTGTTATCAGATCATGATAGGGACAAATTTGTCCATACTATTATAAATATAAAGACACCTACACTCTATGCATCATCATTGAGGAAGAGAATCACAAGGGATGAAGATTTGAAAGGTATGAATTCACATGACTTTCATGTGATGATGCAAGACATCTTGCCTTTATGCATGTGAAGGGTTATGTCAATAGGTTGTAAGATGTAAATTATGTGCTTATGTCATGTTTTCAAAAAATTATGTGCAAAGATTTTAGACCCAATAGTGCTAGGAGAACTCAAAAAAGAAGTGGCAATTCTTTTAGTATTGTTGGAACAAGAATTTCCCTCGGGCTTCTTTGACATCATGACACATCTTCTAATGCACTTAGTGGAGGAGTTATAATTGTGTGGTCTAGTCCACACATGTTGGATGTACCCAATTAAGCGGTATTTTAAAACATTAAAGGGATTTGTGTGGAATAAGGCAAGGCTTGAAGGAAGCATGGTAGAAGGTTATGCATTAGAAGAAGCATTAAGATTCTACACTAAATACATACAAGATTTACCACGAGGAGACGAATGTGGGATCATAAAAATGACTTAAGCATGTTCGATGAAGTGTTTGAAGGAAATGAATGGATGCGAATCATGACAACAAACTTATTGACACACCCCCAAACTTTTTGATGGACTCAATTGCAAGTTTAAAGGTGAAAACAATGAAAGGAGAAGGAGTTGGAGCGCGCTTTTTGGTTCGTTGCACTTCGGGGGTACATGGGCATGTTGGAGCTCTGGGATGGGACTCAAATGAATAACAAGTGGTTCAATATTCACAAGGATTTACACAAACCAAACAAGTTGGTTAATGCATAGTTGGAGCACTTTTGGTCATGAACGAATCACAAGCAAACACATATTCACAAAACTCACCACAACCCGAACTTGGGGGAAGCCACCACCTTCCCCCTTATAGTATTCTCTATGCCCTGCCATGTGACCAGCATCCAAATGTCATTTTGTCGTGGGACTCCCAAGTTGGAGTCCCGAAATTCCTTAAATTGGGACTCTAACAACTTTGGAGGCCCATAACTTTGTGTGCGAACCTTTCATTGAGGTGAGGTTTAAAACAAAGTTATAGCCCTTGTCGAAATCTTTTCAACGGTATGTGATGTGTCACTTGCATGCAAGCAAATCAGGCAATTCCCGACTTTTAATGGTCGGGGGTCAAATTGCCAATTTGACTCTTGACCTTTCTTTTGGCCATAACTTATGTTTTAAGTGTTCAAATGGGTCATACAAGCTCATTTTAGACATCTAAGTTCCAAGAGATTTTCAATGATATAAGGAACTTTTCAATCCAATGGGTTTAAACCCTTGTAATCACCCTTTAAAGGTTTGGAAGTCCATTAGGATTCCAATTCCCAAAATGGGAGCTCATTTGGGAGTGTGAAGGTTCATTCCCTCACACTCTCTTACAATCCCAAGAACATGAAATGTGACTCCCAGGTTTCACTCTTGGTCCAAAAGCTTTACAAGCCCTTGCCATAGTTGTAAGCCCAAGGTTAGGGTTACGACACTTACGCGACATGGCACATTCTTTTGTGCTACAAAATGTGGAGTTAATGTCGTTATGGCGAAGGTATTATTTTTGTGTTGCACTTTTTCATTCTACCATTTTAATGTTTATTGGTCAATACATAATGTTGGAATAGTTAACTCCACAAAGATGAAATTATTCCTTGCAGTCAAATCAAAAATGAAAGTAATCTTAGTAGTTAAGCTTGGATCAATGTAATATTTTGTCCATTGAATTATGTCACAACACACTACTATTGATATGTATTAACCACATCACAATTATTAGTTAATTAATATCAAAACAATCACTTCCATCAAGATGAAATGAATGGTTTAACCTTATGCTCATAGATAAAATCAATAAGACGTGTAAAAATTTGGTATTAATCAAAGTCAAACTTTTGTGTCAACAATTTTTGAACATTACATTTTTGGAACTTGGTCATGAAGTATTGGGTTTTTACATTTGTCTTTTTGGTAATGCATATGGCAAGAAGTATGTTACCAAAGTAGAAGAACGAAATGTTGAAAGGATGGAATTTTTACATGAAGTTGGCATATCATGAACGAGGAATGTTCTGTTCCCAAATCACCTCCATTTGCATAATGGATAAGGAAATATATTATTTCAACTATCCAAGGAGGGGAAGATATTGACCAATACATTATTCACAAGTTCATGCCACTTACACTGGAAACAAAGTTGTATAGATCCATGTATGCATACAAGAATCACATTCATGTTGCTAGTGTTGAAAAGCACTTAACAACATGTGATAGTGGCATAGCTACCACATTTGAACAAACATGTGTTTTAGGACCACATGATTGAAGGCCAATCATTGCAAGGTTGAGTATGTAGGTTGGGTTGAAGAAATCTTGGAGCTAAACTACGGGGTCTTAAAAATAGTGGTGTTACTATGCAATTGGGTGAAAGCAAATTATAACAAAAGTAATGCAACAATCAAGCGAGACAAATACGACTTCACCCTTGTAAACTTTGCTTCCATGATTCCAATTTCAAACTAATCTTTTGTTTTCCCCATACATGTAGAGCAAGTGTTTTTTTCTAGTTGTGATTCAAGGGAAAGGGGTTGGAAGGTATAGTTTTATGAAAAGATCTTCGTGGCCAATGAATTACAAAACACATTCAAATTGACCCTATAGACTTTGACATGTTTAAAGTAAGTAATGTTAATGAATATTCAGGCCTTGTAGCTCTAGTGTCATTACAAGACATTATTCAACCAACTACTATTGTAGGAGGTTGTAATGTGAGTGTTGCAAATTTGGTTGTTGATGACAACAATGGGGTAGAGGATAATGAATGTGATAATCTAGAATGTGATGCATCTAGTATCTTTGATGTGTGATAGGAATTATTCAATGTTAACCTATACATCCAACTAAATAAATATGAAATATGTGATTCATGTACTAGGCGATCTGATGTCTATAACAAATAGGACCAATTTAATAATATTGTGTTCAATTTCAGAATATATTTATTTCATTTACAATGTGTGGAATGTGATTTAATCTAGTTATATAACTTAATCAATTTTGTTATTTTGCTTGCAAGGTTGTCCATTTAATTATAAAAACATGATGGTCATTTTTGGCATGATCATGAACCTCTTAAATACACAAATTGTTGCCGGATTCAGGTGTTGATATGTAGCTATTTTTTTGCATTTTACATTGGTGATTATAGTTGTAATTTACTACTACATAATCACCAATGTATATATTTAAGTGTCTTCAATATTTATTGTTGTGAAAAAATAATGTAAATTTTATAATCCATTAAGGCATTGGAAACCTATGAAAAAATGTTAAATAACCATTCACTATTACAGAAGTGGGGTGCAATTTACTAACCTAAATCACTATGGGACCTTAAAAATGAAATAAGTTCATTGCATTTTACTGATTTCACCTTGGTGAAAGTTATTTCATTATGATATCACTATGTAAACATCATGTTTCATTGCTAGTTAACATAATTCATTATTATAATTTATTGTAATAAATAGGTTTACTTTTATGTTTAAAAAAAATCTATTTATGCTACTTTATGATATACTTTATATTATTTAAAGTTACTTTAGTTACTTTAGTTACTTTAACTTATATTTTATGTTATTATAGTTTATTATAAATTATTGTACCTTGAACTATTCTACGTTATTTTAACTTAAGGTATTTTAATTAGTTTATTATAAAATTTTAAATTATTCTAATTAAATTATTCAACTAACTTTAAGCTATATTTTAGGTTATTTTATTTTAAATTAATATATATTATTTCAAGTTATACTTTAAGTTATTCAAGGTCATTTTACTTTGTGTTATTATAAATTATTTTATTTTAAGTATAATAATCTAAAATAATCTAAAATAAAATATATTAACCTAAGGTAAAATAATTTATAATATAAAATAATAACATATGAAAAAAAATTAAAATACCCTAAAATATAATAACTATTAATAGCCTATGATATTATAACATAGAATATCCAACAATAATTTATAATACAATAATCACCAATACTTGTAATATAACATATAATAACCAACAATAACTTATAATACAATAACCACCAATGGCTTACAATGAAATAGTCATCAATAGCCATTGATAGAACAACCACCAATAGCCATTCATGCAATAACCATTAATAACCACCAATATCCAAGAACAAAATATCCACTAATAGACATTAATATAATAGACACCAATAGCCATTAATATAATAGTCACCAATAGTCATTAATATAATAGCCACCAATAGCCATTAATATAATAGCCACCAATAGCCATTAAAATAATAGCCACCAATAGCCATTAAAATAATAGCCACCAATAGCCATTAAAATAATAGCCACCAATAGCCATTAATATAATAGCCACCAATAGCCATTAAAATAATAGCCACCAATAGCCATTAATATAATAGCCACCAATAGCCATTAATATAATAGCCATCAATAAGCACCAATATCCACTAATCAAATATCCATAAATAGAATAACCACTAATAGTCATTAATAAAATAACCACCAATAGCCATTATAGAATAACTAATAATGACCATTAATAAAATAGATACCAATAGCCATTAATAACCACCAATAACCCTAATTTTAAAAATCAATAACCATATATTAAAATTACTTAGGATTACCAAAAATAATTTAGGGTGAAATAATTTAAATTAATGGGAAATAGTCATATAATAATTGAAAGTAACTTAACATAGGTACTATTATTATATTAACAAAAAAAAATTCCATTTATTAAATTTTTTTTTCAAATGAATGGTCATTGAAATGTTATTGAATAATGATATTCAACTTCTTTTTTGTTCAAATGATTTTAAACTTTCAAAAGGAAATAAATATAATTATGTACATTATTGAATTAAAAATAAAATAAAATCGAATCATTTCATTTGAACAAAATCTTAATAAGATATGAATTTTCAAAGTTTATGTTTTTGTAATGTTTAAAATGAAGTATTTGATAAATAGAATGTAATGTAACATATTATCACAACAAGTGGTGTGGCTTGATGGTAAGGATGTTTGCCTCCATTTCAAAGGTCAAGGGATTAAACTTCATGAGTGGTGTTGTGTGTGGTTAACAATGGTATGTTGATTGAATATTCTCCTATTGAATTCTTAAAAAAGGTGCCTAGGTTGATTACATGGCCTACCTACCTAAGCTAGGTTATAAACCTAACGTAGGTAATGACATGTGTCAATAAATCATAGGTTTAAAAATTCATAAAATTATCAATAATATCATATATTAAATAATTAAATTTTAATTGATTTTCATGATGGTTAGTTAATTAACTAGCAAATGAATGGTTTGGTAAATTTGTATTTCACTTGAAAGTAACCTAGTGAAATAATTCATTGTCCGTAGCAATTAGTCCCTGTTCACTAAGGGGTTAAACAATTTCACTAAATAAAAATGTCCAAATTCATTCAAAATCTAGTGAAACCTAAAGTGAACTAAGACACATTTTGTAACAGTGTTGACACATAAAAACATAACATGATTGCTTTAAATCGAATCCCTAAACATGTGGCAACATGTTGTTAGCCATATTGTTTTATGTCGCTTATATAAGTCATATTACTTTTTTATACTACACATGGAATTCAAATGATTATTTTAAGTTAATATAACATTAATTTAACTACATGTGAAACTCTATTAACTATTTTTAATCACAATAATGAACTATGTTTACACGTGTAATCTTATTTGATTAAATTTAATCACATTGTTAGAAGTTGAATCACATGTGGTAGCATGTGATTAATTTTAATCATAATATTAGTATTATGAAATATACATAAGCAATTGAAGGTCCACGTGTTTAGTTACAATGTCCATTTTAAATAATGTGAAAATTGCACTTAATCATAACATACATCATTACATTTGTATTTAATTAAAACAAACATGGTTAGTTGTGTGGGGTTTTCAGATTTGATTACATAATCATGTCAATCAATTTTAAGTAATGGAAAAGACATAGTTTTGTAGTAGTGTAGGTAGGTATATATATATAAGTATGCATGTACTATTAAATAGCCTATACATAGAACTACTAGGTAACATACATACCTTGTGCAACAATAATGTGACTATTTTGGTTGCATGTGTAACTAAATGTATATATGATGTTGTAAAAAATACAAAGACATCATGAAAAATCAACCTATTGGAATAATGAAATACGTCATAATTGTAACTAGTTGAAAGGAAGACCAAAAGTCGTCCAAGTTTGAAAATAATCGCATAGGCAACCATTCATAGTCATAGATGACATTTAGTTGCGCAAGAAATGGTTGCAAATGACAAGATTTCTACTAGTGAGCTTCGTTTAGGTTTAAGGGTAATGGTTGAGGTATGCAGGTTAAGTGTTGAAGGTTGCCATCTTCGAACGTCCCAACTACTTTGTCAAGGCTTTCACCAATGCTAGGATGTTCGGAGCTTTGTAATTTTGAGCATTTTTAGGAGGGGGGAGTAGTTGCAATGTCACAATAACGCCCAATGCCATTGTCGAATGCATTTGATGTTGTAAAAAACAAAACCATTTCAACAACAGCTCTGTTGGGGTCTTTGTCATCACCAAGTTGCCCATAGCTCCTTAGTTTTGGGACTTTCAA
>Ga0209208_10012653_pt1 | contig 10649 bp, 8 predicted proteins | sample S1TSphfallax_3_FD_187694 | JGI IMG/M metagenome (GOLD analysis project Ga0209208, IMG submission 187694) | Host-associated microbial communities from peat moss isolated from Minnesota, USA - S1T2_Fd - Sphagnum fallax MG (SPAdes) (version 2) | ecosystem: Host-associated > Plants > Peat moss >... | reverse complement strand
ACACAAGGTGATACATAGTTCCAATGACAACTGGATAAAGGTGTTTAAGAAGAGAGAAGAGATGATGAAATTGGTGAAGCACATGCTGTCTTGGAGGAAGTAAAATTTATACATCTAGGCTCACAAATACAATATCGAAATGTACTTGGATCCCACCCAGTTTGAGGTAAGCCCAGACAGATTGCTGCAATTTGTGCACATCCAGGAAAAATACAAGTGTTTGGAGCAGCCCTCATAGGAAAAAAGAGGGAGGGGCACCTGAAATCATGGAAGGGAGGCTCAAAATGATCAGTCGCCTTCCTCTGCCATGGTATCTATCCCTCTGGGTGATCCACGAGGGTGCAATTGGCGTGTGTGCATTAGAAGAACATCACTGCTCAGACGTCTTGAAGGAAGTCTACTTCCCTTCTGTATGAATGATGCTACCAGAGGCCCCAGGGGAAAGATGCCAAAGTTTCCTACAGGTTTTCTTCTACCGGTCCCACCCCAGACCCCTTCAAATTCTCCCTCGGTCAGGACCACATAAGGCCCATGCATATCAAGTATGCCATCTCCCATGACTCCCCTACCTGATGTCCGAAATGTCCGGCAAATATGCCAAATTGTGGCCAGGAAAAAGCCAGTGATGGCAATTAAGAGCCCAGCAAACAAGAGTGTTCTCAATTGGATTTGCCACCATGCCTGTACAGTTCCATCCCCTGTACATGTGCCCAATACATAGCCTTCTTCACCACTGAATAGAGTGCGATCAGAACAGTCAAGACGGGCTCCACAGGCTTTGTTATATGATTGACATGCAGAGTGGCAAACTCTTAGACGATTGTCACCATCCATGTCACACTGTTGTATGGATATCTGCAAGCACAAACCACAAAGAAGATGAAAATTCCCTGTGGACAGGAATATAGGAATACATTTGTCAAAAGCATGAAGAATCAAATGACTGCTCAGCAACCAATAAATTCCAAAAGCATGACATACCCAGCAAGCAAGGCGCTTTGCTGCTGCAGAACAGTATCCATTGTCAAACATGCTGAAGAAAGGGCGGCCACTTGGAATGAGACGGTTATAGTTAGGCATCACCACTGCAGCCTCCAGCTGTTGAAGGATGGAAGGCTCACTTGGAGCACAGTGTTGGCCCCAAGCCTCTCCAGCCAGCACATCCCCACATAGTCCTAGACTGGGGATCAGTGCACTACTATTCTGGCAGGTATACCCAGCATAATCCGAGCATCGAAATTCACAAACCCCATTGTCACACACTCCTCCATGGAGACTGCATTGCTCATCACATCCCGCTGCACAACGATTACAGAAAGTTAGGTGACTTTCCCATGCATTTTATTTTGCACCTGTGTATTCCATACTAATTGCCAGCATTGCAGGAGAAACTCCTTGGTACAGAAACATACCAGTGGAGCAATCCACGCCTGTGTAGCCTAACTCACATTCACACACTCCATTAACTGTGCAAGTGCCATGACCACTGCATGCACTGGGACAAACACCTGTAAACATATAGAAGAATCCCAATGAGTACCCAAAAGCTGTTAGGATGCCAATCATTTTTTGATTGAATCAGAGACTGCTTCCAATCTTTCACAGGATGCTCAATTGAAAAGTTCAGCACCACCCACTGTACCGAAAAAAAATGCAAGCTACAGAGTTGAAGTATATGGAGAAACCAAGCGGCAGCCACCGAGAAACTTAATCCTTCAATACAGTTAAGGTCACCAACAGGGCAATCTAATAAAAGCAAGAGATGGGCAGACTTACGTTGATTACAATATTCACCACTAAAGCCCAGAAAACAGTGGCATTCTCCATTAACACACTCTCCATTGAGGTAGCAAGCATGAGGACACTCTCCTGGTATGTATGGAAGAGTACTGTCACATAACTCATAGTAGGGTGGGCACACCAAATCACCTACAAACCCAATCAGGACAGACAGAGAGACTTTCAGATGGCAAAAAGAAGAAGAATTAATTTCTTCAAAGACAGAAAATGAGCCATTGAAACTGAGAAATCACAGCTACTCATTATATAAATGTTTTGTGCAGTATACTGGAAACATACCATTGAAACCGTTGAACTGGATAGGCCCACCATCAATTGGGCAGGTCTGCCATAGTCCATCAACAGCAACCTGCAAATTGCAAATTTGTAACTCTTGTGCTCTGAAAGAGAACAGAAAGACAATTCTTTACCAAGGCAATTTGCTCTGGAAAAAAAGTGAAATGTGCAGGGTTTTTTCTTTCAGTTTTGTGAGGTAGGTGGGCTGGCTATCATTTACAAGAGGGCCAAGCCAAATTTGACTACAGGTCAGAGCCCAAGTTGAAACTTTTAGGAATCCCAATATGTTCTGGTGACAAGCTAGAAGCCAATGTCTAAATGACTTAAGAACTTTCTACCTTGAAATATGGCGACTTTGGTCAAATTTTTACAAAAACAATTTGTTGCGAAGTGGCAAAATTTCACTGCCAAAAAAACCATTGGAATTGGACTGTCTTTAAGATTTTTGTACCTCAAGAGTTTGATTAATGCAACGGTGCTCATAACAACCGTTACCCTGTGTTGAAGAACCCCGCACAAATCCTGTGCGCACCAGTGACGATGCCATGCATCTGTGTTCATGCACAATTTAGTGAGGTGCAGATATATATGACTTCCTACCCAAGCTCCTCCAAAACCATATCGCATGGATTCACACTTTGGATTTGCTTGAAACAATACCATGCAGTGCCAAAACACATCTATGAGATTGCAAAGAAATACCTACAACAACACTTTGAAGATAACACAACAATTGAGTGCCATCTTATGAGAGTTGCTTACAAAGTGTCAGACTGTCACCTTCATCATCACAAAGAGCAGTAACAAATATGCAGTGTTAAACATATACAACAGACTTGAATCTAGTATATGTTAGTTCATTTGCCTCTTGCCATGAACTTCATCCTTTAAAAAAATGCAGAGACCCTTTTGTATGTCTGCAAGATACATGGGCTCACCTGGAGTCACGACCTCGTGTCTCCCCTAGCATTCTGTCAGGGGATCGAGCACTATTCATATCTATACAAGAGCCATCAGAGTACGCCACAAAGTAGGCACAGTAGTCTGCCAGTGACGACTGTCCACCTGCATTCACCCCCTCCCATAATCAATGATTGCTTCTGGGGATACCACCTGTCTTAGCCACAACTGCAAGAAAAACAGTTCCAAAAAAGTGCCTGTGACATACCCAAGACTCTAATACAAGAAAAAATGCAGTGCTATTCACCATTTCATCCACATGGTATAGCAGTCATCACCAAATAAGGAAGTGTAGTGATTGAGACATCACCGTACCTCTATTAGCTTCTGGGAAATACCGTGCCCATACTGGCAGATCACCTGGATATCTTACAATTGGGCAGTAGCCCTCTGCTTCACGGTTATAGGTGCAGCCGGAGGCATGAGTGGAATTACAGTGGTATGCCCCATTCCATGCATCACACCGTGACATGAGAAACTCTGTACCCTGGTTCTGGCCCCAGTCCAGCTGCTCAGCCATGCTATAGTTCACCTTGTACCATCCACTATCCTCCAACAGTGCAAGGGTCATGGCTGACACCACTGAGCGGGTATCAACCGACCCTGTCATAATCTCATTCATTAGTAGCCGCTTCTCCCAATGTGAGCCTGCTACAAATGACAGTGGACCTGTTATGAAGATAATTTTCTTCCAAAGAAAAACCTTGTGAAGTTCAGTGAAAGCTACAGAACTGGCCAGTAGGACCAGGAAGTGGTACTCTATTGCAAAATGAGACCCCAAATCATCAGACTGCTTACTAAAAATAGTGAAGGGTTGCCAGATCCTTGAGTGGAGTGAAAAATGTTCCTAACATAATTTGTTCAGTCTTGCACACAATGTAGACTGGATCTATCTAAAAGAGATCAGGAGCAGGAGAAACCACATTCATCACACCTGCAGTGCCCCTTCCCCCACCATCTTCCAGCTCCAGTCCTGGAAACTCATCATGATAAGCCTGTCAAGGCTCAGATGCACCAAGAAAATCAATGCCTCCAAGAAGAAAATCTGATGCCATTGAGAGACATCCAACAACAGGGAGAAGAGAAATGCAGGCACCACAGATAAAGGAACACCTTGAATCAAAAGTAAATGAACACAAAAAACCATGGATACAAGATCAACCAATTGTAGTCTATGGCAATTTCATCATTGCCAATGGATGGGATCTGCTCCACAATAACATTTGGGTAGACAAATACGAAAATGAGCAAAAGTGGATTTGAGAAGGGCTTGGGTGGGTACCCCATAATGCTGCCGTGAATGCATAATAACACGTGGCAACACAACACGTGTCACCATTCGCCCCAGCTTTAGATCATGTACTTGCTGCACAACCTGCATAGAAACATATAGAACACTTGGCTTCACCTTCCTTTCAAGCATTGCATGGCCTAACCTCCTCCCATTAACCATGCAAGCTAGTCGGCTCCAAGAAGGACCTTAGAAAAGCATTACTCTCTTAAGGACTGACTATTTGACTGCAATCCATGGACCCAAAGATACACTCTAAACTATATTTACAGAACTTTCATCAACACATACTGACACTAAAAGCAGTAAAGGGATGGGAAAAAAGAACAAACCTCACTACGTCGCCGCTTTTGCTCATCTCGGAAGTGTGCAAAGGCATGTGGATCAAACCCAAGTACATGCATCACCTACATCAGCCATATGCATCACAAGTCAGTCCATGACAAGTCTATAATCAACATACTGCCCAAAACATTAAAACTTACAAGCAGTACAAAATCATAGCCAAAATCCTTGATCTTGTTATGGATATCAACCATAGCCTGGGCAGAAAAATCACTCCTGAGCTCCCTTGGCAACTTGTCACAAAATACCTTAGACAAACAATATCAGACACCCCAATACATTCTTCAGGCAGTAGAGTCATAGCAAGAAAAAGAGCCAATACCTCATGAATAAGTGTGGCAGAGAGTAAAGACTCAGCCTCAGCAGTAAGGTGCCTGGGTGCCACATTCACATGCCCTGTAAAAACCGCTGCTGTTAGAATCCAACATCTGACTTGATGTACTATTCTCCAAAGCATACCAGTCCCAGTCCTATAGGGAGCCAGCAGCTACCCAAAAACTCACAATTTCCAGATCAAAAGGTGGTGGTAGCACTATATCAAAATAGGAAATGCTCAAAGAAGAATCCTAACAACATGAAAGTGATTCTGTAGACAGAAAATGATCAGAAGAGGTTCGCCATGTGCTTACCAGCAATTGCACGGCCCCACTGATCACGTTCACAGGCCACAGCCCATGCCAGGGTGTTGCCAGTGGTAGGCCGTGTTGTCACTAACAGGACCAAATCTGCATCCTCCACCCCCTCTGCATTTCCCAACCATACAATCAGAAGCTGACAGCAACACAATAAGGATACAAAACAAAAAAAAATGCAACTCCATGCATCCAAGTCTTGAACACTCAGTGTATAGTGGCAGCAACATTGAGTCTATGTGGTGAACCCCCAAAAAATGGGAAGAATTGCAAGCACACCTTCCACATACTGCCTTGGAAGCTGCACTCCTCCATCTTGACCACAAGCAGAGTAACCACTAAGCCGCAAGGGGCCTTTGATTCGCTCTACTGACAATGCTCGTCTGAACCAGTCTGCAGTCTCCCCCAGTGCCTGTCATGTGAGCAGAAAGTCAGAGAACAAACAGCTGTATCCATGACAAGGCTCAGACTAATATGAAAGAGAAACAGCAAACATTGTCACGTAGCTCCCAACAAGATCATCAGGTACATCAGATACATCAGAAAAATATCTAAATGTGTCCACCCACCTTTTGAAATTCATACCAAGAAAAACTCTCTCAGATACTTGGTGAAAGCTGCTTCTAAATGTTTTGAAAAGCAGTGATGAGAGAGAAACCTCATGCAGACGAGTCTTCTTGTCCTCTCCTGAGATGTCATCCTCTGTACAATTGTACCAGCAGTCTCCATAGACAGGAGGCTCAGAGTGGGAATTACATGCTGGAAATCCCAGGATGCCACTCGGTGCAGGTTCACCCAACTGCTTGAGCAAGAATCCAAATTGCATTCCAGACCAAAGCTCAATGCCGATAATATCCACACATACTAAAACTTTCCTCCAGAAGTATACAGGATAAAGAGTGAATTGAGCTGATGAGCTTGCTACAAGTCAAGACATACACTCACCAGCAGGGCCATTAGAACTCTACAGCAGTAGATTAAACATAAAATTCCAGCTGATTTACTCTCTGTCATCGTGTCTGAATCTCATTTGACTGACTATGGAGACAACTTCCACCTAAGGAGGGTAGGCAGAGCAAAAGCAGAAAGGGTGCGAATTATTCATTCACCTTCACTACATCATGGACAAAATGACAGTCACGGTCTGTAGAATGCCCCACTGCATCATAGTTCAAGAAGATTCTTATAGACTGATGTTTATCCAGTTCTGCATCTGCCCTGCTCGGCGGCTCTGACAACAACCTCCGGCCATGGAGATCCTCAACATGCACTTCAACCTGATCATCATAAACCTGCACCAGAATTCTGTTTAGTACTGAACTTTGGTCCACACAGATGTGACATAAAAACACTGTTGAATCCAGTATGGTCACCACCAGTTCACCAAACCAAAAGCTCAATGACCCCTGAGATATACACAACAAACCTGTGGAGTAATCTTGTACTGGTTGACACCAAATCGTCGCTGCTGTTCAAGGATCCTATCATGAATACATGAATGGGACTGTGGCATCCCACTGCTTTGGCCCTTGTCATGCCAATGGTCATGGCTGTAATCTCCCTCTGAGGTGGCCACCATCCCAACCCATAGAAGAACCAACAGAATCTGCTACAAAAGGCAACCCAGAACCTGCTCTTAGCAATACATTTTGGTATCCAGAAATGAAACTCTTGCTCCAAGATCCTTGATGAGAAGACTGACAGCAACAGGATGATGATGCATTTGTGTCTGATCTTTGAGCTGGACTTTCTGTGTGTTAAGACTTAAGACCCTGTTGAGCTTCACAAGGAGATACCCATCAGAGGCATATAGCAGTAATGAGTACCCTTGTTGAGCTCAACAGTAGTTGCAAAAGAAGTCAATGAGAGGACAATTTTTCTCAGGGTAGGAGTACCTTTGAGCCTGCACATCCCAATGCCAAGCACCTTTGATGCATCACTGTCTCAGGTCGCAACCTTAGGCCTTGCGAGTGCCATCCACCCCAAAGATGCACCCTCCATACATGCCTCATTTGCATAAGACTGCATCCACCTCTCTTACTTGCTCGCCCATGTATCCTTTTGAGGCCATTCGGTTTCCCTAATAAGCCTTATTGTTTGTTGGAAGAATATGATTTGCTTGCGGTTTCCCTCACTTAGAGTAGCACTCCGCTGGATAGTATCAGGAACACCAGGTGCACCAGGAATGCTCAAAGCTCCTGTTCTATATGGGTACACGGAGAAAAGATAGGAACATGGATGGGTTTACAAAGAAATGAAACCTGTTTTCTTCACAATGGCAAGTCATCACTCATTTGGTCACCATCCGAAGAAGAAGCACTTGGGTACAAAGCCTGATACTGTGAACACATTCAAAAGTCTATCCTTGAAGTCTATTGTCAATCCTGTTTGCACGGAACCTCAGCTTCGCCTCAGGTTCTGCTCATGAAAAGCCTCAAGGAAGCACTTTTCTGCCTCCAATGGCAAATAGTTGAACCGAGGTGAATTGGGTTTTGCTACAGAGGAGTAAATGCTGCTGCAGAGAGGCTACTGATGTCAGTCTCAGAGACGGGTGGTCGAGTTTGATTTGCAAGAGGCATCCATGGCCCCGGTGCTGCTGCTATGGGGCTGAGGACTTGCAACCAACACCCATGTGGCATGCATGCACAGAAGATGCAAGCGCCACAATTGAATTTTTCAGTTGTCTTCCTTGAGTGTGAAGCAGTGGCTGTCTTCTCCTCTTGCGATGCTTCTTCACTCCCACTATCATCCAGGTTTTAGTACTCAAATTTTGGAATCATGAGGAAAAAGTGGTGACAATCTCCATGGATTCGTAATCCTCCATTTTGCAGTTGCAATCACCATTTCTTCTTCACTGACCAACTCTTGCATAGACAGAAAGAATCTCACGTCCTCTCCTCTCCTCCTCCTTCTCCTCTCCTCTCCTCTCCCATGCAGCTCAAAAGAAACCCACATGCAACAAAAACCCCTCGTCCCTTACACAAGTCACAACAACACAAACAAAACCAGAGCCCCACTCCTTTCCTCCCAGATTACAAAGCTAAACACCAAGGTTTCCTTTGACACCCAAAAACCCAAACACACACACACACACACACACACACACACACAAACAAAACTAAAACAAATACAACAGCAACAACCAAGAGTTGCAGGAAGAGGAAACAAATGGTGAGAGGTTATGAGGAAGCTCTGTTCTTTTCAAGGGTGGTGGTGGCAGTAGTGTGCATGCTTTGAGGCTACTGTGACTGCTGCTGTGGAGTAGAAGAGAAGCAGCAGCGGTGCGAACATGGATGCTACTGCTGAAACCCTAGAACTCGGAAGCTCTCTCTCTCTCTCCCTCTCTGCGTGTGGATGTGTGTGTGTATGTCTTTCTCTATATACAAAGTGAACACAAAAAGACACACAAGGGGAAATACACGCAGTTGCGCACTAGGGACCAACACAAACAAATATTGGACTCTGACCGATCACCAAATTACGCGCGGCATTTGTCCTACTGACTTTCGATTGTGGTTTTTGGCAGGCCACCTATTTTCAAAACCCTCTCCCCCACCACCCCAACCCCCCCCCCGCTTTCTTTTTTGGCTGACTTTCTATAGCCAAAAAGCTCTAATGGAATTTTTTTTAATGCGAAAATGAAGTGCTTTTCAAAAAAATTCATTAGCCATAATTCGATCAAATTTTAAGAAAAATCGCCATATATGGTTCAAGAATTTAGCCAAAAATATTAGAAGGATGTCTTTAAGATTTTTACTTTCATATTTAGCTTGTAACCAAATTTGGCTAAATATTATTGTGGATCATTGCCACTTTGACTACATAAACACAAAATTCACCCAAAACAAAGACTCTCTTTTCCACTCTCCATATTACTGTACATGGTTCATGTATGTAGCCAAAAATATTCGAAGGATTTTTTTTAAGATTTTACTTTCATATTTAGCTTGTAACCAAATTTGGCTAAATATTATTGTGGATCATTGCCACTTTGACTACATAACACAAAATTGACCCCAAAAAAAAAGACTCTCTTTTCCACTCTCAATATTACTGTACATGGTTCACATAAGTAACCAAAAATATTAGAAGGATTTTTAAAATATTTTTATTTTCATATTTAGCATGTAGCCAAATCTGGCTAAATATTCTTGTGGATCATTGCCACTTTGGCTAGATAACACAAAATTGACCCAAAAAAAAAGACTCTCCTCTCCAGTCTGAATATGTAGGTAGGTACTAGCACCTGCCTACCTACCTATGATAACTAAAACACTTTACAATTTTTGGGGCAGGCATTTCCTATAGGGGAAGGCCTGCTCCGTAGGGCCTACCCTAAATTTAAGGGTCAAACCTTGAGGGCGTAGGCCCAAAACTTAGAGAAGGCCCACAGCAGCAGACCTTCCCCCCCCCCCCACATAAAACACAATACCTCCGGATCGTGTGCATGTGATCAGCAAAATGTTTGGCTGACCGACAAAAAGCATCTTCCATTTATGTGCGTCCAAATACAAAAGGAAATTCTTTGGAATGCTTTTTCATGTAACGTAAAGCCCTTAAAAGTGTGGCTTTAATGGAATAAGGGCCCATGTGAGCTAGAGCCAAGCACAAGCCCAATTCCCGTAAAGCCCAGCAGTATTGAGGACTTTACCGAGCTTAAAGATTTGGTTCAATACTTTTTGTTTTTTGTTTTATATCATACTGCTGGTCAGGTATCACAAGAAACTTTTAAAAAGGAGGGTGGTCACTTCAAAAAGTGACCAAAAATGAAATGTTTATAGGACGAGCATTATGGTTTTCAAAATGCCCACCCACCCTTCACAGATGAAAAATGACCTACACTCCACCTACACTTAAAAAATCTGGAGCAAGTCTTTAGTCTTTACATATTAGAGAAGCGCGGGTCTTGAAGCTATTCCACTTTGCAAGGTGCTAGGAACGAGGGCTGGAATGAGCGTAAGTTTCCAAGCGCACCATAACATGGAATGGTCAAACAACTAACCGGCCCTTTTCTTATATAAAAAAAGGATTTTTTCTTTTCTTTCCTGTGCATTTTTCTTTGCTCTTTTCTTTTTTGTTTTTGACAATTTGAAGGGAGCCACAATTTTCCGTCTGTCTCCAAGGGAAGATTGGTCTTCCAATGCAACAATAAAGTTATCCATAAAGTCGCTCGGTTAGGGGTGAGAGTGGCGAGTTTCATGAAGTTAGGAGACAAAATACGTAACTGGGGGGCATAACCAAAGAAAAAAAATCCCAGGTCATTAGGAGGGGGGTAGTAGGGGTGAGGGAAGGAGGGGAAAGAGCCAAAATTAAATGAGTCCCTTGTGAAGGATCAGATACAAGTA
>Ga0209208_10012652_pt1 | contig 10651 bp, 3 predicted proteins | sample S1TSphfallax_3_FD_187694 | JGI IMG/M metagenome (GOLD analysis project Ga0209208, IMG submission 187694) | Host-associated microbial communities from peat moss isolated from Minnesota, USA - S1T2_Fd - Sphagnum fallax MG (SPAdes) (version 2) | ecosystem: Host-associated > Plants > Peat moss >... | reverse complement strand
TGCAAACTTATTAAATGTGAGGTTACCTCACGATTATTAGCTTCAAAGAACAGCTCCAAACTTATAATTCTATGGCTAGAGAAATTTGTAAATGAATTGTGATGCAAAGAGTAGAGGTAGTAGTTATACAGATGTAGCCCAAATGTTGGTTCCAACCCATGTTAGTACTTGTCACAGTCTTGGTGTTCTTGTTGCCCCTCTAGTACAAAAAGTTTCAAGGAACACTTGAAGATTCCAGCCCAAGCTTTTATTTCACAACCTACACAAGGTGTCTTGGAGTGGTTTTGATAGTGGGAGCTTTTGTTGCAATTGTTGCTATTGGTCATCATCCTCCAAGTCTTCAAACTCCTATTGCAAGTACATGTCACCCCTCTCCCCTTGCTCGTGATGGTCTTGCTATGTGCCTTGTCCTTGCTGCCATGGTTTTGTAGCTCATCATGGTCTTACTACTCATGGTGGTCTTGATGTCATGGTCTTGCTACTCATCATGGACTTGTTACTTGCCATGGTCTTGTTCGTGTTTTTGCTCTTCATGTTCCTAGTTGTGATCTCTATCTATACTTTGTTAGGCCCTGCTCTTGTAGGGGACATGCACTTTTGCATCAATTTTTTTGGGAGATTTACCATATAAAATATAGTTTCACATTGGGTGAAGTGGATTTTTGAGTCATTGAAGTTCTAGTACATGAAGTGGGTTAATAGATAGTATGGGAAGTGCACACATAAAGCTTCAGCCACTTATAGTGAGGCTACTTTTCTTAAGGTTTCCAACAAGGTGTTTGATGAAAGAGGGGCAAGAATGAAAAGTAGATGTGGTGGAACACCATGATTGCTCTTTTGAAAAAAAATTGTATTAAGTGTCAAAATTTATATTTTCTTGAATACATAAGGTGTTGAGTCCTAACAAAATGAATTGACAAAGTTACATTTTTCTTTCATGAGGTAGTCAAATGTGGTAGCTCAAGATAAAATGTAATCCTAATTTTTTTGGAACAACTGATAACTATTTGTACTTCACTCTAGATTTGTATCTGTGTGATGGTTTTTGTGAGTTGTTGAGGGGCAAGGCATTCATGTCAAAAGAAATCTCATTAGAGTTTGGAGGAGTACAATTTTTGATCATGGAAGCAAAGACAACATAAAGAAGCAAAAAACTTAGGCAAAAGTTCCATTGACCTTAATGAAATGCTTCGTATCCATCACTTGTAAAAAATGTTGCTAGGAGCTTCGTATCCATCACATTGCTCTTTTCATGTTCCAAAATAAATAAACAAGTCTTGTGTGTGGAAATATGAAAAGAATTTGTGGCTTTCCTCACCCTCCTTGTAGGTTGTATTGTGAAACTCATGGGTGATGCATCCATTTTATTGAAGATTCATTCTTCTTGTGATGGTGATGGACCTTTGCAACAATTTTAACAATAACAATATTAATAATTGCTCAACAATCAAAGAGGCCATGGAAGATAACAACATGATTAAGGATCGTCATCATACAATATTATTAAGATGAAAACTCTCTAGTCTTCAAACAAAGCATTGACCTCCATGACCAATGTGTTTGACAATGTATAAAACTTTGAAAATTCCATAATGTGCATCAACAAGTTTCTTTTGGATCTTAAACTAATTGGCAATCATGGAACACCTTTTCTTGTGGCAATGACAATTATAGCAATTAAAGATTTGAATGGAAATGATAGTGGCAAAGATAAGAATCTCACATTAAGCTACTTTTGACACAATCATGAATACATTTTCATGACCTTGAAATTTGGCATTACATGTCCAAAACACAATGTATTAAGGAACCAAGGGAATAAGGGATTCAAATTGATTTATTTAACATATTCAACTAATCCTCCATAATGGCATACAAAATGGAAATTATTTTATGTTGGACAAGACATTAACAAATTGGTTCAACCCCCAAAAACTTAGATATTGTTATTAACATTATTATGTAGTGCAATAAATAAGAAGGAACAAACAAGCCTACAATGTTGAAATAGTAAAGGAACCAAGGTGTTTTATAATCAATTAGGAGGTTTTTTACCACCACATGGAAGCTCACAAAACACCAATTGAAGCCAAAAAAATCAATGTTCATTTCTCTTCATAACGAAATCATTAGTTAAGATCCAAGTCCCAATTAGTAGATTTAAAAATACATCAATCACCATACTCATTTGAATTAAAAGGGTACCTAGGGAAAACAAACATTGTTCATCACAAAAGTGAGTCGTCGTAGCTTACATCTACCCTTTAGATACATATAGCATGATCTCACAAATGCATCAAAGTATTTTATGACCACGTCAACAATTGGTTCAACTTTTGCCACTACTTTCTATTCACAATTAAATGTTGGGTCACACATACATATTGTGAATTTCAGTATTTCATTTCAAAATAAGTTTGAAAAAGGTGATTAGGGATTTGTGTTAAGAATTGGAGCAACAACAATAATATAATCAATTAATCCATTCTGAATTACCTTGCATTTTGTTGCCATTCATTCCATCTAGACTTTCATGTAAAGGTTAGTTTTGTAAGAATTTGGAACCCTAAAAACAGTTATCCTAGGGATATATAGCAAGTCTAACAAGGTTTTTATCTTGGTTATGGTAGATGGGTTAAAAGTTGGTGATACACAAACATTATTTTTTTACTACGAGTTTTACACACAATATGTGCAATTGGTAAACACATATAACATTAGTAGACCTATTACAATTTTGGGTAAAAACATCCAAACTACAGTTTTGGGGAACAACTTGTGATGAGTTTTTCAAATGTGTTTATAATTCCTACTTTTGATCAACAACTATTGACAAGTTCAACAAAATATACAACAAAAAGACTAAAGGGCAAGACTTTGCCATAAATTTTAATGTATTGTGTGTGTGCATTTTATGGTTTCTTTTTTTATTTGTTCATAAAATTTGTACTTAAGGCTCACATTTTTAAATGCAAGTTGTTAGGAAGTTGGTGATTGCTATTGGAATGTTTTGTTTCAAAAATGTATGCACAAAATGTCACTTCCTTTTTTTGACCAATTGAAATGGTGGCTTTTACTATTACAATTGTAACTGCATGTTCCATTTTGAAATTCAATCTTAGATTTCATGTAAAATAAAAGAAAGCAATGGTGACGAATTTGATTGTGTGTTATGTGGCCCTTCGATCAAATTTTGTTGGGACATAAACTTGTGAGTCCATAAGATTTTAGAACCAAGCATGGGTTTTTTCTTCATCTTTTTAGGGACAAGAAACTAAAGGGCCATTGCATATTAAATGTTACTTTAAAAGTTATGGTGTATTCAACCTTTAAAATAGACCTAAAGATGAAAAATCTGGAGGAGTACACATTGTTGATTTATCCATTATTGTTTTTGCTTTAAGTTTTGAAAACATCATTATACATATTTACACACAATTGGTTTAACTTGTGTTTTTTAGACAAATTTTCAACATATAATTTTTTTCCGATTTTGGATTTTGATATGTTCATATATTAAAATTTACATATTACTCTTGTACATCCCATGTAATTGAAAGGAATTTGGTGTCACAACCCCACTTTGGGCTAAGTGTGAGGATGAAGCTCACACTCCCAAAAGTGGGAACTTGGAGTCCTCCAGGACTCCCGAAAATTCAGAGCTTGATTGCAGGGGTCAAAACACCTCGCATTGGGGTGTTTTTTATACCATTAAAAAGGTCTTGAAGTCTAAATGTCCAAAATGGCCTCGCATGAGCCATTTGGACATCTGCAGCCCAAATTATGGGCAAAAGAAATGCCGAGAGTCAAACTAGCAGTTTGACTCCCGACCACTAAAAGTCAGGAATCGACCCAATCTCGACGTCTGTAGAAGGAGTGTGGCATGGTGTTGGAAAGCTCTCAAAGAGAGCTACAAGATTGCTTCAAACCTCATCCCAATCAGAGGTTTGAGCAAGAAGTTATGGATGCCCAAAGTCCCGGGAGTCCAACCTGGGACAATTTCGGAACTCCCCCTTAGGAGTCCCGGGAAAAAGTGCCATTCAGATGTAGCTCCCGCGGGGAGCTGCAGAGAATACTATATGGGGGAAGGTGGTGGCTTCCCCTGAGCCCGGGCTATGGTGAGTCAAGTGAGTCCAAGGTCGCCTGTGGCTTGTCCCAACACCGAAAGGGTGTAGAATGAGTTCTAACCAACTTGTGGTTGGTTTTGGATGTAAGACTGTGTAACAAGATAATTGTCCCTCATCCTAGTCTAATCCCTAGACTTCTAGCACGCCCCTCTTACCCCCTTTAGTGCTGGAAGTCGGGAGCGGCTCCAAGTTCCAACTTTCCACAATTCAACCTACCTAGACCCTTAAGTGGGTCTAACAAAGAACTTAGGGGTGTGTCATTTGGTGTCATAGGTTCTCAGTATAATGGATGTTTGTTATTGGTACTAAAAAATTTACAAATTGATTTTTTAGATATTTAACTTTGGATTACATAATTACAACTTGAATAATGAGGATTTTTTCTTAGCCAAGGGTAATGGATTAGTTTATTGGGTTTTGATTTCAAATGATCACAATTATGTAACTATTTAATTTTTATATCTCAACCAAAACAAATAACATATCAATAAAAAAAATATCAATTACATGTTTTTAGATTACTTAAAAACCCAAATTTAAAACTTTAACCCAAAAAAACATGTGGACTTGAAGGGAAAAAAAATTCCAATAATAATGTCAAAACCTAAATTATAAAAAGAAAAATAACAATCAATAATAAATTGGAAACATTACAACAAAAGGTGTCCATGTACACAAAGTGATTTCATTGGATTTTGAGTGAATTCACTAGTTGTAGTGAATGGGGACCAATGAAAAAACAATGAATTCATTGGTCTAGTGAATGAAGACTATTGAACTGCACCCACATTTTGTATTAATTAAAAATAAATAGTGACAAACAAATAAAATTGAAAAAAAAAAGTTAAATTATTGAAATACAAATGGGTAACAATCCTATTCATATCATCACAAGAATCTAGTTCCTTATTCCATTAACTACGAGATGCATTATACATCATGCACAAGGTTTGACTTTTGATCATATAGCGTTTGATCTATTCAGTGTAACAAACATGGTCTCACATACATAACACTTTAAAAAATGACACAATGTAAATTAATAATCCCTAATTTGAAATATTATCAAAAAGAATTTATATTCACACCATTGTTTAACACTCCTTGTAGATCAAAACTTACTTGCATCACATTTTTTTGTCAAAATGAAACAAGAATACAAAATATTTATACATACCAAGAAATTCATGACACCATATGAAATAACAAATTTAACATCCTTTTTGTTACAATAAACATGGAATAATGATACTTTAAAATGAAATGACTTCTTTGTTAAACACAACTTCAATAACAATTCCAATGATAATTCGTCGTTGCAACCTTCAATGAAAATATGCAAGAGACTATACAAGTAATTGCAATTTATAAATTGCTAAAACTACAAGTACCTTATTTCATTTTCATTTTAGAAACTATTCTTCAAAAATTACCTATGGTGTCCAACTATAATAATTGGGTATTGTAATATAATCATGCTAACAAACACATTACAATCAACAAAACTACAAAATTTTATGGATAAATGGGCAAACCCATTCTTAGGTGGTACCATTAGGAATGTCACACCTTGATTTTCTTGGACCTAGTGAACTTTGAAAAATCATAGGAAACGTTTAAAATAAATATTTTCATTTTTTTAATGAATAAGTTTATTGTGTTCCATGGATATTGAAATTTCAATTATATATATATAATGTTCCTTATCATTGCATTTATTAAAAAAATCAAGAATGTAACATTGGTTCCTTTCCTTGAAATTTTTAGTCATGAACACAAATTTAAAACATGATTTGAGAATTTTCTTGAGTTTTTTTTCTATGATAATTCTGAAGTCATTATATTTGTAGGGTTTTATTGGGAAATTAATTGAATAAGTATAATTTAATCACAAATTTCCAAAGTTGAAGTTGTTGATTTTAATTAGGAAGAAAAAACTTTAACAATTTCCATTTTTTAATTCCAAAATAAACTTCAAGCCATATATTCAGGCATGCAATGGACAAATATGAAGAAAAAATTATAGTTGTGAAAACATTTAAAGGAAAGTGCCTCGGAAAATGATTTGGCCACTTTTGGTTATTTAACCATGAACTTGAAGTGATTCCTAACGATACCACCCAAGGATGGGTTCACCTAAATGTGGTTTGCAACTTGTTTTTTCTAAAACAACTATTATTTATAACGCCCAAATTGATCACACATGGACCAATGTGCAAAAGCTCTCTTAATTCATTTCAAACATGCATTAGAAGGTAGATATAAACAATATTCCAAGAAGCATAGTGTATACAAAGCTCAAACGAACACATGAAATTGTTGTTGAAAATAAAGTCATTAAGAGAAAATGACCTTTAAAACACATTAAATAAAAGTTCCCAAAAAATGAGTAGAGGGTAGCAACATTTATTTTTTAAACATCTTTTTGTTCACATGGTGGAAAAGACAATTAACCCAATGCAAGTAATGCAAGCAATAAAGACAAAGTCTGATGAAGATCAAATTCATGACACAACTTTAACATGATGGATGCATGCCTTACAAACATGCACATGCAAAAGGCTCCGTGTTTTTTTAATTATGGTGTTAATAAACATATTACTTGGTCCAAAAAACTATTAGACAAGATGAAAAATATTGATAATAATTATGTAGTTAAAGACTATAGATGGAAAGCCACATCTAATAGTTGGAAAGGGACATATTAACTTGTCATTGCCTATTAGAAAAACAACAACTATATATATATATATATATTTTTTCATACCAAGTTTACAAGAAAAACTCATTTTCAAGAAATGCATTTGTGGACATAGGCTATCACTTGTTCTTTAGCTCTCACAACATATGATTATTTATGCCAAGAAACCATACAAGGTAGTAGCCACAATTGTTCAAGATGTTTTGAACAATATAGATTAGATGCCACATGCACAAGTTCCAAAAATATTATATCTTTTTAGTGTTGAAATTGACATAACCCACCTTTGGCACAAATGTCTTACAACTCGTAGGATTCAGTTTGATGTCAATATCCACATCACAATGGCAAAAAATAGGCAAGAAAATAAATTATAAGGATCATTAAAATGTAGGAACAACATTAAGTGACAAAAGTGACCACATTGATTAAGGGTTTGGGGTGTGAAAAAACTTTTTCTTCACATCTAACATACACAAAGAAATGTTTGAAAGCAACTTTGATATTTTGAACATAAAAACAAAGCCATCCCTTAAAATCAAATGTTCTTTATTAGCTTCCCCATAGTCTACACAATGCAACTTGAAGATTGAAGTTCATTGAGCCATGAAGTTGCTTCCCATATGGGGTTTGAAAAAAGCAAGGCATAAAGAAGAAAAAGGATACTATGCCAACACCAATATAGGATGTTGTTGATGATGATCACCACTTCCAATAGCTGACATTAATAAAGGTTTATTGAAATAAACCGAGTGGATGGCGGAGTCAAAAGCTTTGAGCGTGAAAGAACCAATGGGTATGTTCATTACATCATAAGTGAACACACATGGTGCTCATCATTGGAATGCACACTACCATCTTTCTTTCAAAATAAACACACCCTATAACAATTTGTGGGAATGAAAAAATCATCCCAAAAATAAAAGCCTTACAAGTTGTTGTTGATGAGAAAATTAGCATATGAATAAAGATTGGTGAAAAATAAATTGACCTTGTGAAACTATATGATACATAGTACATGAACTACATGGTAGGCAATGGATATGTAGGTCACCAACATTGTTGGGTTGACTTGGGGGAACGGCCAAACGTGGATGTGTGAAATTGACATGATGTCGCCTATGCATAGTAGTGACATACTCTCAATTCGATTCAAACATACGCGTATTTTACGTATTTTTGGGCTTTTTAAAAAATATTTGAAAATACTTGATACAAAGGCCAATTTTCAAGCCTTTGTATTTTTATAATGTTTTTTTTAAAATACTTGAAAATACTTCTTTTTGAGCACCTTCGAAAAATACTCGTATTTCGTATGTCACTACTATGCGCCTATGTGAATATTCATATATCCTTAGAGAACAATTTGCACAAGGTTTGACTAAACTAAACACCTTTACACCTTCAAGGCAAAAAATCCATGTTCATAGCAAAGCTCAAGGTTGGCCCTTTTTTTTCATGTGAATTTATAAGATTTGGGTCTTTTTTTCATGGGGTTTTGGGTCTATTAATTTCTTTGGTTTAATGAAACTTTCAAAATCTATCCTTGATTTAATAAAGCTTAAGCATGAGTTTGGGTCCATCTTTGGATTTTGGTTCAAGTTCAAGATTTTATTTTTTATTATTATTATTCCTTGTTTTTATAAAATATACTTATTTCTAATTTCTGAATGTAGGAATACTTTACACATGGTATTTCAGATAGCTAGAGAATGGAAACCCTTGAAGTAAACATGCAAATGTATCATGAAATCCTTCATTTCATTTTATATTTTGTTTATTAAAGTTTTATGTGCTCCTTGTTGCATGCATCTTAAATTCTTTTAGAAGCTCCTATTGTTGATTTGATGTCCTTTGATAGGACCATTAGGTTGTCCAAATCCATAAGTTGTTTAGTAGTGTTGAGGTGTTGGACAAGATGGCTCCCAAATGAAAGACCTAAATGCATATTCCATTATGTAAAATGATATCCATGCCAATGGTCCATCCTATATTCAATATTGTCATTTTGAAAATGGAATAGGCCTTTGGATGGGCTATCATGAGATAAACAAGGTACTATATATCTCTCCCTTGAATTGGAGGGGTCAAAACACACAATAACACATTTTGGGTTTTACGATTAGTTTTTACAACTACATACTAGTTAGGAAGGACATATGTGACTAATGAATTGTTAAACCCATGTCATGTCACCCATTTAGTCACAAAGGATGTTCAATTACAAAGCCCAATTGTTTTAACAACAAGGATTCTAAAATTTTATTATAATAATGAAATTCCATCTCATCATTAACTTTAGTACATGATGGGTAAAATGCATGCCATTTCAATTTAATCGATATATTCAACTAAGTGTCACAAAAGATGCATTGATGGATGGATGATATGTGTCAAAAATCTATAAACATGATACGAATCATTACACATGACCAAAAGTCAACCTAGTTTAACCCATGTAGTTAGCATAACCAAAAGTCAACTTAGTCTAACCTAGCTAAACTAGGCAACCTAGCCTAGTTCGCCTAGCCCAAAGTCAACCTAGCTTAACTTAACAAGGTTAGTTACTTATGTTAGGCAACCTAACCTAGGTTAAGTGGCCTAGATTAAAAACAAAATTGAAGTTCTAATGGATGACAATTTTGAATTTCAAAGTCTCAAAAGATGGTGTAAAGAAATGAGTACAATTTTTATAGTTTAAAAAAAAAAATGCATTGCACAAGATTGTAATACTTCTCCTTTGCATATAATGCATTAGCACTTACAGAGGGGGGGGGGAGCAATATGGTTCATAATAGGCATATATTAACAAAGGGAATATAAGCCCAATGTTTTATGTCGAATTATTGACTGATTGTGCAGCATATGACATGTTAATGGATCTTATATAATATACATCACAAACCTTTGGGGTTTGTTTATTGTCAATGGGAGTTGTCAACAAAATCAATATTTTATTTTTGCAATCCATTCTCTTGAATATGTTTTGTCCCATCCTATTGTATTGTTACAAATAATTATATTAAATAAAATAAACGCTTCCAAAAAATCATTTCATAAATCAATATTTCATTGTTTAAATAATGAGTGAGTGACTATCATATTATTGAATTACTATCTAACACACATAAATAAAATGTTAGTTAAAATGTATATAATAGACTTTGAAGCCTCTAGGGTAGATTTTTTGTCAATGGGAATTTTTCTTTGAAAATCATATAATTTTTTTGTTTGTACAATCCATTTTCTTTGTGACATTTCCATTGTTATTTTCAATCTAGTTGTTCGCATTTTTATTGTTACAAGAATATATATTATATGAATTAAAGTCCCTTGAAAATATTATTTTCCGCCATGTTTGGCCATTTCCATATGCACAAAAAATTATGTTTTCTTTAACATTTGCATTGTAATTTCATTTGCTTTCAAGCTTATTTTTGGGTTGTACATTTTCTTTACACTAGTACATAATGAGTCCAAATCCACTAATGAATTCACTAGGTTTTGTAGTGAATTAGGTGAATTTTGATCGTAGTGAATTCCTAGCGAATTTGTCAATTGCTTAGTGATCAACGATTGGTTGATATGGACAAATAAATTCATTAACATATAAACAACTAAGAAATTTTGAATATTTTAATTATTTAATTCAGATTATTTAATATTAATTATTTGATTCATATTATTTAGTCCATATTATTTCATACTAATTATTTATTTCAGTTTCTATTGGATTTTTTAATTATTTGGATATTTCTTTTAATTTAAAGTTTCAAATATATTCAAACCTACTTACCTACGTAAGTAAAAAAACTAGCAAGTA
>Ga0209208_10012651_pt1 | contig 10651 bp, 9 predicted proteins | sample S1TSphfallax_3_FD_187694 | JGI IMG/M metagenome (GOLD analysis project Ga0209208, IMG submission 187694) | Host-associated microbial communities from peat moss isolated from Minnesota, USA - S1T2_Fd - Sphagnum fallax MG (SPAdes) (version 2) | ecosystem: Host-associated > Plants > Peat moss >... | reverse complement strand
AATGGGAGCCAATGGGATTACGCCAGAGAGGTAATGAAAGTGAAATGACGTCAGAGAAAAAGAAATAAGTAAAAGATAAGTAAAAGACGGACAGACACACACACACACACACCATGTTGTAATTATATAATAGATGGAAAGGCAAGTTACATGTATGGATTTTATGTGTAGGGTAAAAGCATTGCCCCCAGGGTTTGACAAGTTTGAGCCCCTATGAACAAGGGCAAAACCTAAATGAAAGACCCTACATAAAATTAAAAAATAAAACTTCTTAGCTTCGGGAGTAGGTTTATAGTTGGTGAACACCTTCCACCAACCTAAAAAGTTGGTTACAATATGTGAACCCAAACCCATGCAATTTCACAAGTATAAACACATTAAAAATACAAAGGATTTTTTTTCTTTTGAAATGTTTTATGTCAAGTGTAAAGCCCTAGGGTGAATACATTTCTCAAAATAATGGGTTTTAAATAAAGTGGTAGTTGAATCAAACTTTAGCTTTTGAAAATGTTTTCCGCCTATGGGCCTTGTATAAGCTAAAGTTTCCCCATCAATAGCAATGATCTTGTAAATTTTTGTACCCTAATGGTGGTAGTGCAAACCTCAATAATATTTAAATAATAGGTTGAAAATGCTTGCACAAAATTCAGACACTAGTAATACAACCAAGTTACCTTTACATGTGAAACATGAAGTGTAACCCATATATTGTTTCATATCCATGTTTTGAGTTTTATTCCCCTACCCCACCTGCCCCCCGCCCTCCTAATCCAAGTTTTAAAATGTCACATTGTTTTAAAGTGTTGAAGCATGGTGCCCACATCTACCCTAATTTGTAAAATTCAAATTTCCAATTTCCTAGCCATTTTGATTTGTTTATTGGTTTTGCTTGCATGTCATTTTGCTTCTTGGTTCATTTGCTTGTTTTGTTTTTTAGTTTTCTTTGTTTGTTATTTTCCTTGCCAATCATTTTTCTTGTTTTTGTTCCTTATGTTTATTGGTTCAACTTTTGAATTGTAAGTTATTTGTTAATCTTTACTTACTAATTTATTTTTTTGTAAATTTGATTTTCTTTCTAATTATTTTTTTAATATTACAAATATTGTATTGTAATTTTTCTTTTTCTTTTTATTAGTTTCATTGTTTGTTCATATTTGAGTACTATTTTTGTTGCTCATAAATTTATTATTTTATTCATTACATGATTTTTTTATTTCTTATTTTGTTTGTTGTAAATTTAATATTTCAAAAAACAATTGTTGATTTTTTAATAGAATTTCATTACTTCTTCATTTTTTTATTTGTTTTTTAATATAACTTTGAAGGCATTGCAAGGTCACCATTGCATTCATTTGATTACATCTAATTTTGTTGTATTTTAGGGGCTTCTTTACACAAAAGCCTTAAAAGCCCATTATCATCAAAATTAAAAAATGTGTGATTAAAGGAAAAATGATTGTGAAGATGCAAATTCATTTTACACAAGCTTGAGAACCCAAGAAACCAAGCAATGGAAGTGAATATAAATTGGACATGGAATCTTAAATGGCAACTTATGAATAATGTTTCATGGTTTAATGGATTTCATGCAAAGCTCACTTCAAGTCCATTAAACCATGACCCCAAAAATCTTCCATTGGTATATATATATATATATATATATATATTAAGTGAACATAAAAGTTGGTTAGGCCATCAACTCAAAAAAGTCAAATATAAGCATTTTTTTCAGAAAAAAAATAATAGACTTTTTTTAATCATGTGAAGAGATGATTGTAGAAAGCCATGATTGTTCAAATTATTTTAATATTTTTTTCTAAGAAAGATGAGTAATATTTTTGAAAAATAAATTGAGGGATATCCCTGCAATTTTTTCAAACTTAAATTTTACACATAAGTAAAGGTCATATTTTCTTTTCTCATTTTGTCACCATTTGAAAATGTTCATCAAGCTTTTTTTAATGTTTATTTGAGGTTCTTTTTTTTTTTCATTGTATTTCATTATTATTTTTTGTTTAATGGAAATGAAGAGAGTTCCAAATCACAATAATAAAACCAAAATTGTTTGTGAATGTCAATTTTTCAACACCAATACCAAAATAGACCCTTTTGGGGCATTCTAAATTGAATTTTTTTCATTATGTTCAACATGGTTCATAAAAATTGTATGTTGATGAAGAAACAAAAAAGATAAATGAACAAGTCATTCCAAGAAAAACAAATTTGAGAAAGGTTACCACAAATGCACCAAGAACAACACTCACCAATCAAAAGAAAAGGTAGCCACCAATTAGAAAAAAAAATGACCATCAATGGAAAAATTAAAAATGTCATCAAAAAATTTCTAAAAGAAATAAATTTAGGTTGTTCATTGATAATACAACTACATAGTTATATCTATGGTTAGAAAATCAAAAGTTATTTTTCAAGTGATTATATATATATATATGAGATAATGTTTTTATTTATAATTAGTTTAGTGTGCATCTTAGCACCTTTTTAGTTACTAGTGACAGGTTTAAATTTACCATCTCTTATTTATTATGAAATGAAACAATTAACATTAGTTCATTTTTAAAGATATAATAATGGGCAACTAGTTTGTCATTAATTAAGGATTGATGAAAGAGGTTTGAATAAGATAGGGAAATCTAAGAGGGGATGAAATGAATTAAGATTTATAAGGTGAGGGGTTCTTTGATGAAATTTTGTTCAAATTTTCATTTTTCTTCCCAAAAAGTTATTATATGATGGTTACATTAAAAAAAAGGTAACAATATCCAATTGGATGTCAAATGGATTCTTCTATTGATAAAACTTTATCAAATTCACATTTGTAATTTACACCTCCAACAAACAAAATAGTTTAAAATCTATTCCAAGCATATATTATATATAATTAAATTAAATATCCATCATTAGAACTTAAGTCCAATGAAGTTAATCCATAAAACATGCGTCAAATTATTTTACATTCAAAATACTAGTTGGGAACATATTTGATAGAGAACAACGAAACACCAAGCCAACAATAAACTAAAAGGAGGACATTGGCACTCCTATAAAAATGGGGTGCAATTTACTAGCCTAAATCACTATGGGAGCTTAAAAATGAAATAAGTTCATTGCATTTTACTTATTTCACCCTAGTGAAGTTATTTCACTATAATATCACTATGTAAACATCATGTTTCATTGCTAGTTAACATAATTCACATTATAATTTATTGTAATAAATAGGTTTATTTTTATGTTTTTTAAATATTTTATTTATGTTATTTTATGATATACCCCTATATTATTTTAAGTTATTTTAGTTATTCTAACTTATATTTTATGTTATTATACGCTATTATAAATTATTGTACCCTAAACTATTAGATGTTATTTTCCCATAAGATATTTTAACTAGTTTATTATAAGTTTTTAAGTTATCATAAATTAAATTATTCAACTAACTTTAAGCTATACCTTAGATTATTTTATTTTAAATTAATATATGTTATTAATATACTTGTTTTGATAGTTTTGTTATCAAACTCATAATTGTTTTGTGTAAATTTGATTTAAAATTTAATATATCAAATCCTCATGATTCATTTCAAAATGTCATTAACCCAAAAAAACAATATTAATGACAAATATAATTGAAAATAAAAATTCTTGTTAACCAATGAAATTAATTGACTTGCATTCAAAAAACACATATGAAAATTAGTGTTTTAAATTAAACTCAACATAATGTTTAAATCAAGTGGTTGAACTTAATGATTTAATATATTGGTTAAACTTTAGTTAAACCTAATGATTAAATCTAATGCCTAAATGTAATGGTTAAATGTAGTTGATAAATCTAAACTTTGATTAAAACTAATGGTTAAACATCATTACTAAACTTTAATGAAACATAATGGTTAAACTTAATAACTAAATATAATGATTAAATTGTAATTAAAAATAATGTTCAAACTTAGGTTAAACTTAGTGGCTAAACTTTGACTAAACTTTTAAGTGTTAGATTTAATAATTAAGCATAATGATTAAAATTTGATTAAACATAATGATTAAACTGAATGCTTACACACAATAACTAGATTAAGTTTAAATATAGTGGGTAAATTTAATCGTTAAATATTTTAAAAGTAAAAATGTAAATTCTCACAATAATAAAAAAAGAAATGGAGCAACAAAAAACTACAATTTTATATTATATTTGATAACTATACCTAGTTATTTAAATTATATTTAATGGCCAAATTTAATGCCTAAATTAAAATTAAAATTTAATAGTTAAAATTTGACTAAACTTTGGATAAACTTAATGGTTAAATCTAATGGCTATACATAGAGACTATACATATTATTTACATTTAGTGACTAAAGTTTAATGAATAAATGAATGACATGTAAATAGATAATATGTAACTAATAGGTAGGTAAATAAATAGTTTGTATTAAGGTGAAAAATATTGGTAGGTAGGTGAGAAGGTATAAGTAGATAGGTAAATAGATAAATAAGTAATAGGTGGGTGTGTGGGTGGATAATAGGTAAGTAAATAATTAGTTAAGTAAATAGGTGGATGAATAGATCAAAGGTAAATACATAAGGTACTAAACCATGTCACATCAATAGTCATTTTGACTAAATGTTCAAGTAACGCAATTGTTGATTGTGTGTGAATGTCCGATTTAAAAAGATGGGTGTTTGTTGTTTGTAAAAGTTAATACATATCTAATTAAAAATGAATGTTTGTTGTTTATAAAAAATTGATACTCAAGATTGGTAATCAACTTGATGGGGATTGTATTAGTGAAAGTTATAAATTAATTGATTTATAAATCTTTTGTTGGGTGAACTTGGGATTACATTTGATTTGTTCCTTTACAAAACATCTAATCACATATTGATTTTCACCTATTGAAAGGGTCAATGATAAGGTGAGGTTACATATGTGAAATAATATGAATTATAATAACATCCTTTGGTATGACAAATGTAATTGGAATTTTCATAATTGATGAATTTTCAAGACAATAAATGTGAAATTATTTTTTAAATATTTATCATTTTGATTTAAAATCATTGATCATTTTAATTAAATGCTCAATGAATTAAAGGTTGTAAATCATTTTGATTAAGGTTCTATAATTTGACTATATGTATGTATTTAAATAAACCATTATAGTGAAATTAATCAATCAAAAAATGCATTTGTCAATCAAATTTTTGGCCTTCAGTCAAAATGTACATGTCCATTAATATTTTTTTTAAAAAGAAATCAATTTGAGCTTTTTTAAAACTATGATTTATAGTGGTGACATGCAATAAATTTTCACCTTTTTCATTTTTTTTTAATGAAAGAACTTCAATTTTTTTATTACAATTTTTTTTTTGTTTCATTATTTTTTCACGGTGAATTCTTTAATTTCAAATATGGCTACCTTCTTATTTTTCAACTTAAAAAAATAAAAATCGTTTATTCATCTTTGCAATTTTTTAAAAACTTTTTTAATCCACCTTCCATCAAATCCATCTTTTTATTTCAAATGTGCAAATATTGTATAACACAGTACATGTGGATACAATATCAATCATGTTTTACAATGATACATTAATTCTTTTCATGATCATTTTAAAATTCCAAAAGCTTGTTGAACACATTAAACTTTGAAATTAATTCAAATGAGTTTTGTATGGTTCCAATACATTCACATGTCCTTTGAATGGACAACACAACCAAAGTCGCACTAGATATGCACAAATCCTGAATTATTTTATATAATAAATATATTTTTTAATACAAAATTTTTCCAACTTTTACAAATTTGAAAAGAATCCAATCATGCATGCTTTGTGCCCATCCAAATTCATAATCTTGAAACACACATTTTATGTAAACAATATTTTGCAACAAAGTTGAATGAAAAAGACTTTTAACAATAATAATCCTCCTCACCAATTAATGGAACCAAAATTGGAACATGCAACACATGAACTACACCTATAATATGAAAATTTTCATGAAGTCCTAATTCATTTGTCAAAACCTTAAATTGACTCTCATTTGAAAATTGAACAAATAAACATTACAAATGAACTTGCACTAATTTGCAAAATTCTATCACAATGATTGAAACTAAAGTTTCAACAACCCCATATATTTTCAAACATTACATAACATATTCCTAGTTCCAAGTCTTTGCAATGACATCAAAACTTTACTTTCAATAGAAATGATCTCTTTCATATGTGTATTCTACCTTTGCAAATATGGACCCAATTTCTCACACCAAAAATGAAATATAGCATGTGGTATTCACATTCTTTGTTTCAACATCCTCTTTATGAAAAAAACTCAACAAAAACATATCAATAAAGCAACTTGTCTCTCATAAGACCACATGCTACACAATGTCTCCAACTCATAGCATCAAAACAAATGCTCAAAATCATCACAGCTCCTATTTTCCATTGAGAACTAATGCTTGCATATTCAACACATGTTGCACCATCATGTGCAAACACCAATACATGGTCAAAACAATAAGAACTTTTTTTCTTCTCTTAATTGTTGAGATGAAATGAAAAAAAGTGAAAAATACACAACCAAAAAAGAAAAGCAAGAAAGGGATGAAAAAGAAGAAAATATAAACCAAATACCATTTTTATAAAAAAAAAGTTACCTAGATTTTCAAGTTAGAAGAAAATATTTTCATGAAATGTAAAAGTTAACTCATTTTGGTTCCATTCTAATGTTAAGGCAGCTCAACAAATAATATTTTCACTTTACCTTGCACTTGAGGTCCCGAGTCCACACCTAATAAATTACCTTACCCTAAGGTTAGCTTTGTCATTAAATAATCTTCAAAATAGGGAAATGACATTTCATTAAAACATGCAATTAACATCTTGAAAATCATCATAATTATCATCATAGACTATGCTCTAAATAATTTCACTACTCATATCACAATATTGTGATAGATGATAGAAAAATATATAATTTTCAAACAGAAAAACGAATTCATTTTTTGAAAAAAGAAATTATTTGTTTTGTCAATGTGGAAATTGACCCTAGGCTAGAGAATTCAATTTCCATGGGATGGCCTTTGGATGAGTTTTGAAGGCTCTTAGGATTTTCCATGCTCACAGGCCATGGTGTTTCCATGCTCACAAGCCATCAGCATAGTGTAATGGGGGACATAGAAGATTCAAAAGTTTCAAACGAACCATTCTAGAAACATGCCACAAAGTTTTACATGCCAAAACACGCTAAGGAGAACTTACATGCCAAAACACGCCAAGGAGAACTTACATGCCAAAACACGCCAAGGAGAACTTACATGCAACATGCCAATTGAACTTACATGTTAAGAACTTTTGACACCAAAAGAAAACTGGAAACGTCCTAATACGTTTACTTAATTTTCCCATTTGTCATATAACATTGTCTTCAGATCCTCTAACATATATCTATGAGATTGTAGAGAGAACTCTACAACAACATTTGGAAGGTAATTGCCATGTGAATTACAACCAAAACAGAACTAACATGATAAGATTGACTGTATGCATGTGCACCCAAGTGTGAGCATCACTCACAAAGTATCAAACCGTCATCATCGCCTTCATCACAAACAAACAGCAGTGACTAGCTGTTCACACTCACCACTGACTTGATCAGCTCTGGAAAGTGCGTGTAGATTTGAAGTATCAAGAGCACATAACAACATGAATCAACATTACTTTGCCATCTTCTATATAGGGGAAAGCCCTGGCAGTGGGGCATTACATTTGCGAAACCAGGGTGGAGCCCGTAGGTCAGCAGGTGTAATGCCCTGCTACCAGGGCTTTCCCTTGCATAAGAATCATACTGTGGGCATTCCAGCTAGTATGGTGGGCATTAGATTTTCTGGAATGCCTGCCATGCATTTCAAACACCTAAATGCACACCGACCAGGTTTCTATGTCTGTGAATTGTACTTCACAAATGGTGAAAACAGCATGCACACCTTAACATTCAGATACAGTGATGTGTTTAGTCTAGGGTAATGCCAGGGCATTACTCATGATAATGATCAAGGCAGCAGGCCAGGAGGCCAGTACAGCAGGGCCTCCTGCCAAATTACAAAACAAAATTCCTACCATATGTGCATGCCTGCCATGCTGCACAGGGGCATTTCACAGAGTGGAATGCATGCCTGCAAGGTCATTGCATAACTAGGAAGACCTGCATTCCTTATCTAGCCATTGAAACTACAGACTCCGTGTACAATTCTATGAATTCAGCAGCAGTTGTATGCCAAGATCAAACACAAATCTTGAAAGTGATGAAAGGAAATCAGCATAGAAAGAGCAGTGCTATGATTGCTTAACCAACTACTTTTTGGTAATGAATTTTGTGGGAAGTGCAGCAGTCCTCGCATACCTGAAGATCATTTGAAAATGCATAGTGGAGTACCAGGCATTGTCTTTCACCTTATTTGCATTCAAAAGAATCCTGCTTATAATGCATTTGAAACGATCCCACCTGCTTATGAGAACAATTTGTTGCTGTTTGTCTCTAATTATGCTCACTTCAAAATCCAACTCTCTGCTTGGCATCCAAGGGTTTGCACCCTACACAAGCAGTTGCACTTATTGCTGCATTGATGAACATATATATTCCTTGTGCAAACCATGATGGCATTTGCATTCTCATCTCTCAGCATCCAGTACAGGAGAAGAAGAGCATATCCATGGCATTTGCATTCTCATCTCACCATCCAGTACAAGAGAAGAACAGCATATGAAGAAAGAAGTATACCCAAAACAGATCAAGCTTCCACTCAACAAGAAATGGTCAAATGGGCAGACAATAATCCCTCTGCAGCTTCATTAAGCACGTGAAGAAGCACTTCCTGTATTCATGCATGAACAAACACATGGCTTGGCAAACCCCTCTTCATAAGCAGATGCACCACTTCCTGCATTCATGAACAAACACATTGCTCAGCAAACCCCTCTTCATACGCAAGTGCAATTACTGCATGCATGAACACACAACCAAAACTATCAAGCAAGGAATGCTAAAATAGAAGAAGGCAAACCCTCTTCATAAACAGGTGCAGCACTAGTAGAGATAGCAGCCATGGAGCCAGGCACAGTGCAATTGAACATGTTTACATGGAATAAAAGGCTTGCAGAGTATGTCAAGACTGGGCAAGTTGAGAAGGCAATGCAGCTGTTTCAGCACTTGCAACAAGACGGCATGAATCCTGACAAATTCACTTTTGTTCAAGTGCTGAATGCATGTGCTAGATTACAAGCTCTTGAAGAGGGCAGGCGTATGCATGAACCAATCAAAGTGGTGTTGAGTCTGATGTGTTTGTTGTGGAAGCATGGAGGATGCACAGAGAGTGTTCAACAAGATGCCCTCGCTCAATGTGGTCTTTTGGAATGTTGTGATACTTGCACACATGAACTGTGGTCAAGGGCAGGAGGCATTGGAACTATTTCGGCAAATGCAACAGGAAGGTGTACAGCCAAACCCTGTGACTTTTGTGGCAGTTCTGAATGCATGTGCCAGCATCGTTGCAATTGAAGAGGGCAGGCATGCTCATGAGCAGATCATCCATAGTGGTCATGAGGCAGATGTCTTTGTGGGGAATAGTCTCATTGACATGTATGCAAAATGTGGAAGCATGGAGGAAGCTCAGAGAGTGTTCAATGAGATGCCTTCATGCAATGTTGTCTCTTGGACTGCCATGCTTCAAGGATTTGCCATGCATGGGTATGGTAAGGAAGCTCTTGAACATTTTGAACAGATGTGTGAAACTAGTGTAGAGGTCAATGATGTCGCTTTCATTTGTCTTCTGTCAACTTGTAGTCATGCAGGCCTGGTGGATGAAGCTGTAGGGTACTTTGATTCCATGGGTTCAGTTCACAACATACGTGCAACCCCCAAACACTACACCTGCATGGTCGACCTTCTTGGCTGGGCTGGCTATCTGCACGAGGCAGAAGATATGATCAAGGCGGTGCCTGGTAAACCAGATGCAGCTGTGTGGATGGCTTTGGTTGGTGCTTGCCAATTCATTGTAACATGGAGATGGGAGAATGCATTACAACACAGGTTCTTGAAATGTACCCTGAAAATCCTCCAGGCTATGTGCTGCTATCAAACATCTACACTGCTGCTGGCAAGCAGGATCTTAGGGGGGATATTCAGCAGCAGAGAAAGGAAAGGGGTGTGAAGAACAGCTGGGTTGCACCTGGATTGATGTGAGTAATGAGGTGGATACATTTGTAGCAAATGATCAAGACCATCCTCAGATTGTTGAAATCTGTGAAGAACTGAAGAAATTGTCGGGGCAGATGCAAAATTTGCACTTCATGATGTGCAGGAGGAAAAGGTTTTTTCATCGGTGTCACCATAGCAAGAAACTTGCTATTGCATTTGTGCTCATCAGCACACCTCTGGATACCCCACTGCAGGTATGTGGCAACTGCCACAATTCCATAAAGTTCATTGCAAAAATAGCTGTGAGAGCAATAATAGGAGGGATGTGAATTGCTTCCATCATTTTGAGGATGGTGTGTGCTCTTGCATGAATTACTTGCAATCCTAGAAGTCTTTCTTCTCAATGGCTAGATTGGGTGTGTCTAACC
>Ga0209208_10012650_pt1 | contig 10652 bp, 6 predicted proteins | sample S1TSphfallax_3_FD_187694 | JGI IMG/M metagenome (GOLD analysis project Ga0209208, IMG submission 187694) | Host-associated microbial communities from peat moss isolated from Minnesota, USA - S1T2_Fd - Sphagnum fallax MG (SPAdes) (version 2) | ecosystem: Host-associated > Plants > Peat moss >... | reverse complement strand
CAAGAACAATCTAGCATGAATTTGGGGTCTTTCAAAAAAGTTTCGTTCATTGATGCAACTAGTATCAACCTGTGAACCTTGCAGTGATCATCCGGAGCAACAAGAAGATAGACAATCTTCTTCATCGATTTGCTGCTCCTGTTTTACCTGTGACTTTGTGGTTGATTTGGAGGGAAGGAGGGCCACTTCCATCTCTGACATCCCCAGCTAGCAGTTCTGCCCTGAAAGCATCTAGGTGGTTAGTTGGGATTGGGAGAGAAAGAGAGGGAAGATGGCCCTCTTGATTGCTAGAAGTAGTAGCCATGGTGAAGATGAAGCTCAAGGTGTGGAAGTTGGCAATCCTTCAGTTAGACGAGCTGTGAAGTTGATCCAGGATTATGTTTTCTCAAGCCCGAGATTCAAGGGTAAACGCAGGGATGCCAATGCCTACAGAGCTCTTCTTTTGATGAATGTGCTCCAGGCGGCATTTATGTGTGTCAGTGGCATTTTGGTGTTTGAGATGTCGGTTTCCGACTTGCAAGAGAAGTTCACACACACAGTTGTCTTCCCTCTCTACTTGCCACGAGCTATGGGCATCGCAATTGCGGCTAATCACCAGGGTTCTGTGGCTCTGGGCAACTATATTGGATTCTACTTTGCAAGGATCTATATGGCAATCCGGGCACCTGAGTCATTAGGACGAGGTCGTCTCTTCGCTGTGCTCCTCTTTGCACTACTTGGAACTTGTGAGTCACAGATTGGAGCTTGGTTTATGAGGAAGCAGTTGTGCCCTGATAAGAATCCAAGGAAGAAGTTGCCGACCTTTGACACTGTGTGGCAGGCGTTTTGGTACATCGTTATCGTGTTTTGTTGTTCTCTAGTGTTTGAAACTCTGATTAGCATTGCTGAGTGCATTACAAAAACGGTGGAGTGGACATTCTTCTTTCGTTACTGGGGGACGTGGTGGCTTGGGGTGCTCTCAGCAATGCTCACTCTCTCACCGGCAGTGATACATTTGATGGCTCTGGGGCCTCTGCACTTGTCATTTAGGAGGCCAACAATCAAGAGCAGTTTGAAAGCTGTCACTCTGTGGAGTGTCACATTGGGCTTTCTTATATTGGTGTTCATGTTTTCAGTCAGGACCTTCATCCGGCCATTGCCATATTTGTTGTTTCCATTGATTATTTCTTCAGCCTTTCAATTCAATCAAGTGGGCTGGTCCTTGGTGGTAGCTGTGAGTTCTTTATTTTGTGCTCTGGGAACTATCCACCGGGATAGTTCTCTCTACTACATGGCTGGAGCCCCCAAAGACAGAGCTGCTCCAAGTTTAGTGCTACAGATTGAGCTATTTACATCAGTTATGGGGCTTGTGGGCATTGTCCTTGCTGCTGCTGTGAAGGAGAAGAACCATCTAACAGAAGACCTAAACAGAACCAACGAGCATCTGGAGAAAACTGTTAGGGAACGAACTAAGGAGCTTGTCAAGGCAAATGAAGAGTTGCAGGTATCCCAGAAAAATGCAGAGCTTGCCAACCATGCAAAGTCAGAATTTCTTGCCAACATGAGCCATGAGATCAGGTCTGGTCTTATCTTTGAAATGAAACTTCATACAGGAGGAAAGCAACCTCTTTTGGTGTTTTTTTTAATACTGCAGCCATAGCCACAATTAGTGCTGAAGTTTACCTAGGAAACCCTATATATTAGAATGTGATGCACCTAACATGCGAGTGTGAATGACCAGATTGGAATTTGCCCCAAGGTCTGAAAGAATTTGCATGCTTGTTCTTCTTGTAATGCAGGACTCCAATTCATGGCATACTTGGATTGACCACATTGCTGCTGGAATCTAAGCTCACTAGGGACCAGAAAGAGAGTCTCATTTCTTTGAAAGAATGTGCAGACTTGTTGCTGCATATTATCAATAGTGTGTTGGACCTGACCAAAATTGAGGCAGGCCGCTTAGAAGTGGAAAAGGAACCTTTCAGCATTCGCAGATTGGTCTCCAGTACACTGCGTATGCTACAGACTCGAGCACAAGATCGAGGACTACAGCTTCTGTGGGAAGTTGAGGGGGGTGTGCCAGATCTCCTCGTTGGAGATGCAGGGAAGCTCCAGCAATGTCTTCTCAACCTTGGTATGTTACTCATCTGCCATGTTGTTTTTATGGTGGCAGCCTTCCTATATTGGGGAAGATATTAAGCATACCGATCTACAGCAGATTAGCTTACCATAGGGCCACATAGACTCAGTGTGCTGATGCACCTTGTGAAACATGCACAGATAATTTTAGTATGAGAACAGTGAATAGGTTGTAGATATCCGTAGGTGACAGTTCCGCAAGTGACATGTAGTAATGCAAGCTTATGCTTTGTAGAAAATAGAATTTCAGTGCATGATAGTTGTTGTTGAGTGGAGCTGAGAAGATTGTTTCATAAGGGCTTGTCATGTGTGCAGTTGGAAATGCACTGAAATTCACAAACCAAGGCACAGTCACAGTCCGTGTGGCTCTTCCTAGATCTAAGGAGCCAGCCGCAGATGCTCGTGTTGTGACTTTTGGTACAAGTTTGGGGCCAGAAGAAGCTAGTGTACAATTACCAGTTTTGCCTTCGCAACCTTCCAAGCAATCCACTACCTTTAACAAGTTGCGCAGTTGGTCAAGCTGGCCAGGTGCCTACTTCAAAGTTGAACCTGACAAGGAGTTATCACCCGAGGTGTATGATGCGGTTGAAGGGTTTGGGTCATCAAAAGTAGCTCCTGTGACAGAGATTGAGAAGCCTGAGGGAAATCCTTCTCAACCTCCTGTGTCCAAACAAGTTGAGGTTGAATTTGAGGTGCAGGATACAGGCATTGGAATCACTGAGGACAAGTTGCAGGACATGTTCAATCCTTTTACACAGGCTGACCCCTCAACGTCACGACTTTATGGTGGCACAGGGCTTGGGCTGTGCATTGTGCAGAGGTATGATCTTGGAACTGTGGTGGGAGGAGTTTTTCACATGGTTTTCTGATCCTCTGAGTCATGATCTGAAATCCCTATAACCTTATTATTAGTTCAATCTCAATTCCATTAAGGTTGAAGATGATGCTTCATTGCAGGCTTGTATTTACAGACCCTATCTGTTGTCATGTGTTTGTAGCTGGATGCCTCTGGGTGATTCAGCCTCTCACATTTGGTAGTACCCTATGAATTGAGGCGTTTGTTGATGGTATTCTGGAAGAGATAACTAGCAGTTCACTAGCAAGCCATTTCTTTTTCAGATGAGAGTAATGGTCTCTGGGCAACATCTATGTCTCTCAAAGTTCTATTGCACACATTGATCCTAACAATTGAACAAGAATTGTAACTGCCCCTTGACCTCTCTAGTGATTGATCTGTGTGTTTCTGATAGTTATTTGTTCCTCCTATTGACTCCACTGTTCTGTCTCAATCTGGTCCTACCAGCACTGCTTCTAATGTTGAACTGAAGACAAGCTAGTGAATTTTGTGCAGGTTTGTTGAGCTCTTAGATGGCCGCATCTGGGCTGATAGTATGGTGGGCAAGGGCAGTACTTTTTGTTTCAAGTTGCCATTTGCTCTGAGTGACAAAGAGGCCTCTGCAACATCTGATCATTTCATTCAACGTCCATTGAGATTTTCTTCTCTTGAGAACTGGCCTCTCTCCAAGGCATCTGTCAAAAGTGGGCTTCTGTTGCACAGGCGTGCCCACTCGCTAGGTGTCTTATTAAGAGGAGTAAAGTTCAGTTTGCCAGCTCATTTGGCGTATGATAATGAATATCCAGATGGAGAAGGTTTGTTTGACCCTGATTCAGATGGGGTACTTGGAAATTGTACCTCGACAACTGTAGATGAGTCACTAAGAGCCACGCTAGGAGTTATTCAAGTTGGGAGTGGCTTGTTTCGACAGAAGGCATTTTCTGACAAGGATTTGTTGTGTAGCAAAGAACATCAGATCTCATCAGACAGGGGATCAAGACCAGCTGGTATGGTTTCAAGAAAACGGGATGCAGGTCGGCCTACTTCAGCAAGAGCTGGAGGGAGCAAACTGCCCAAGAGTCCAAGGCTAGAATCAAGAGTGAGGAATATGTCTGGGCTAGTGACAGTTTGTGAAGCTTCTGGGTCTCTGTTACCAAACAACTCAAGACTGCATGATCTGTCCCGTGCTGTTGAAATTCCTCAAAAGCCCACTGATAAGTTTATTTTGGAAAAATTGAGAAGTGCAACTCTGGCAACATCAGAAAAGCAAGCTACTACTTTATCGCCGTCCTTGCAGGATCAGGAGGTTTCACCAAAGGGCCCTATCTCTGCATTGAAGGAGGATGTTGTTATTGATATACTGGATGCAAAAAGTGAAAGGTTCTCACTAGGTTCTGATCAACATACAGAGAGTGCCTCAGGGTCATCAGGGTCATCAGTGTTTACAGAGATTTCAAGTTTAAGTTCAAATTCAAGTGATTTAGTCATCAAGTTTGCACCAAATGGTGCTAATTTAGAGCAAGATTTGTCACCAGGCATGGGTGAGATGTCGCAAGACGCCATCCAAACTTGCCAGAAGGTTATAGAGTCCCAGAAGAGACCTCCTAAAGTGGTGGTCCCTCCTAAGGGTGCACCAGAGAGGCAGCTGAAGATATTGCTGGCAGAGGACAATCCCATAAATCAGAAAGTGGCCACCCGTCAACTGCAGAAGTACGGCCATAAAGTTACTATTGTTGGTGATGGGAAGCAGGCACTGGAAACTGTTCAAGCTGATCATGAGATGTTTGACCTTGTTCTCATGGATGTCCAGGTTCGAATCCACATCATAGATAAGAGTTGATAGTTTGTTGAATCTCTTTGTAGACATTTCATTGTCAATGTTGGTTAAGTCTTTCAAAAACTCATTCACAAACTGGATGTGGGTTGACACTTCTGGAGGGTGTTCTCAAGGAGTTATAGAAGGCGTGATTCAATCAACTTCTCTTAAAACATCATAATCCATTTGTTGTGGGTCTGCTTCAACAGTTTGCTTGTCTTTTTAGGGCCAACAAGCAAGCACTGTGAGAATTGTAGTAGTAGAACAGGTATAGGAGATCTTTGTTTAATAATCAGAAGTGGAACGAGCAAATACCTTGGGAAGTATGAACTGCATGGAAGATAGATTAGGGAATCTGATTTTACCATTTCTGGCAACTGCAGATGCCAAACATGGACGGATTGCAAGCAACTCAACACATACGGGAGGCTGAAAAACAACAAGGGTGGAGCAGGCTTCCAATCCTTGGACTCACAGCACATGCCATTCATGGCTACCAAGAGACATGCCTTTCACATGGCATGGATGGGTATTTGGGGAAGCCGTTTGACATTAAACAACTGCTCATACAGATGACTGAAATCCTTCCCTCTGACAAAAAGGTCCCAAGGGATGAAGGGTAGGGATTTATCCTTTTGCATCTTCCTTGTGAGGAGATTGCTGAAGATTATTCCAAATCTTGCAGTGGCTCTGCCTTGTCTGTATAGAGATTATTGTCTTTGCCACTGACATCGGAGAAGAAGCCATTTTGTTAGTTTTGATGAGCATGAGTTGGATCTGTTGGCTCAGCTACAAGTTTTTGGTGACATTGGAGAAGAGTGTGGATGACAAGTTAGACATCGTTCTCTTTTATGTCCTTTTCAGAGCTGTAGTTCATGGTACTGAAACAGAGGATAGATTTTCAAAAGCTGGGTACTGATTCCAGAGAGGTCTAGAGAAAGATTCATTCTTTGCCAGGCATAAGTGTGAAGAGCCTAGTGTATGCACCTGGTTAGTATCAATCTAGGAGCACCCACACAACCAGAAAATGTTTCATGGAGGTTCCAAAGGGTGCTAACATGTAACTTTAATGTCTTTGGAGATCTTGAACCGCTTTTGGATTGCCACTGCTTTTCCTTGAACTTAAGCCTTAGAGGCCTTCATGAAGCTTTGACATATCAGATGTTTCCCTCTTTCCATGTTTGGTTCTTTCTTGGTTTGCTGATTTTTTTCTTTCCCCTTTCTTCCTTATTTTTAACCTTCTCTTTCTTTCCCTTGTATGTTTTCTTGAGCTAGCCAGCACAGGACTGAGTCTTTCTGGTTACTGCTGGTCTTGTGGCAAACTCATATGTTGGGTTCATGTATACATTGACCTCTGCTGAGAGCTGATGAAGTCAGTGGGGATGTAACTGTATCTGGTCACTACTAGTAGACATGTTGCCAGTGAAGGTCACTGATATTGTTTGTGATGATCACCATTGTTCACTGTTCTTTAGTTTTTCACTGTGTTTTCTGAGGTTGTCTCATCTTTTCCTTTTTCACTGATATGTTGGTGGATCTGAATTCTTTCTATTATGAGGTCATCTCTCAATTGTATTCAGGTTGACTTATAAATATGGAGAAGTTCTCAGTATCCTTGTTCACTGATATGTTGGTGGATCTGAATTCTTTCTATTATGAGGTCATCTCTCAATTGTATTCAGGTCGACTTATAAATATGGAGAAGTTCTCAGTACTTGTGCAGGTATGTTTTTGAAGATTTCATCTACAACTAATGGGACAGGGGGTTTGAAGGAAAACATTTGTATAAGAGGTACTGGGATGTTCCTCTTGTTGAACACAGGTGTCTTGACTTGGTTGTTTAGAATCTATTACAGTGTGTGCAACTCCACAGGAGTCATTGCAGTCAGTAAAGAAGGGAAGCTTGTACAAAAATACTTCCAGCAAGGTGAGAAAGTTACTCTGGACCATTGCATATTGCAGCGTCAACTATGATAACGTGGGAAAGCAAATTGTTGTTTCAGCCTCTGGTACTTCATGGCGCAGGAAAGGATTAAAGAATCTCATTGGCATCTGGGGACCTTGGAGCTCTCACAGGTCTACTATATGAAAACTCATCGAACTTTTGTTTGTGAACATGTTTCTGTGTCTTTTTAGGTTTGTTCAAGACCTTACAGTGCAGCAAACCTGAAAGCATATTGGTAATCAAACACCAGCAAAGCAGTGAGAAGGAAGCAGCAGGTCTACCAAAGCTGTGGAAAGGTAAGTCTCTTGTGTGTGTGTATTATACATAGTATTTATACATATCTTTCTACTATATCTGCTGTATAAATGGGCACTTCGAAAATCTCCAAATTGCTCCAAGATTACACACAAGGTTTGCATTTCCTAAATTCCAACGATGCAAATGAGAAGTCTCTGTGTTCATACACCCTCTTGGTTTTCTTATAAGGAAAAGGTGCACCACCTTTGGTGGTATTTGTTTTCCTTGGAAAGCTAGGAAACACTTTTACTCTGAATCAACTGATGAGATGACAACACTGGGTAGAGTCACTCCTGGTGTGCGGACTCTCAAGTCAAGATAACAACACTGGAATTACTCATTCCTGGTGTGCATACTGTTCAGTATCCAGTCAAGCTTAAACTCCAAGGGGATGTTTTCTGTTGCTATCTTAGGAAGTAAGGAGTCGGTGTTACTTGATAGCCATCTAAAGAACATGCTTCTTTTGTCATTGAAGTCAAATGAAATCCTTTTCACTCCATCTGTGCAAGTGGTGAGAAACTCTTGCTTTTTTTCCTCAATAAAAAGTCATGCAATTGTCTGTATACAAATACTTTTGCACGCGATAGTTGAATATAGCAGCAGATCTGGTTTTCGTAACTGGTAAGTTCCAGTCTTTTGATCTGAGTCCCTCTTTTTCTTTTCTGTTTACTTTGACTATTTTGTTTTCCAGACTGGTTTTTCCATAGCTTCATTTGATTTGCACAAAGTAAGGTGGTGCATGCATGGTGCATGCTTTTTCTGGGTTGCTCTGACTTTTTATTCCACATTTGGTTTCCATAACCGGCTGATAATTTCAGTTTGTTTTTTGGGTTGCTTGGACTTTTGATTCCCTAGTGAATTTTCATAACTAACAAGATCCGATGTTGTTTGACTTCTTTCACTTTTTTGTTGTGAACTGTTTGTGGCAGTTGGAGGAGTGGAGTTTCAGACACATGATTTCATTGGCAAGAATGGTGAGGCAACTTTTGAGCTGATGAAAAAAGTTATGTTCTTTTTGGGCTGTCAATGAACCTATCTCTGAGCGAGAGAAAGATTCAAAAAATTCTAAGCACGTCAAGTTTCAATTTTTTTCTTCACCAAATGATAAAGGGGAACTTGCTAGCTTGAAAGTCTCGTTTTCTTCTTGTCATTTTAAGATGGGAAAATTCCTCGAGCAAAGAGATTGACAATGATCATATTTTTCAAACCCTCCATCCATCTGAAAATAAGAAAATTGTTCTCACAAACAACAAAAGAAAGTCAGCAAGTCCTTTTTTTTCTTTCCTCTCCTTGTAAATGGGAAACATCTCTTTTCACATTTGAGGTTCGTTTTGTCAAAATTCCAACCATTTCAAAATTGGATGTTCATGGTTGATTTTTTTTAGGAACTATAGACAGTTTGTATTCTTTGACTAAAAATTGTCACATATACTTGGGCTGGCTTTCTCTCAAAAATGGGCCCAAAGAACTACCATTCAACATTACCCATAACTTGTCAATTTTTAGAATATGAAAAACAATTTTGAAGTTCCTTAAAAGTGTTTTTTTTTGAAAAACTGGACTCTATAGGATCTTTAAAAATGAAAAGGTCAAGTAGTCAGAACCCGGTGGTTCTTTGAAAATTCAAAAACCACCCAACACTAGTTAATTCTCACTCTTTTATGTGAAAATGGTTCTATCGGCCCCCAACCAAAAGAAAGTCTAACTTGCAACAACCTCCAACAAACTTTTAGGTCATGATAATAATGTTTGCCCCCAACCAAAAGAAAGTCTAACTTGCTACAACCTCCAACAAACTTTTGGGTCATGATAATAATGTTTGCCCCCAACCAAAAGAAAGTCTAACTTGCTACAACCTCCAACAAACTTTTGGATCATGATAATAATGTTTCCGATGACGAGTATTTCCTTGAGAAGCCCCTGGGGTAGGGTAGGGTAGGGTAGGGTAGGGGTTTAGGGTAATGTTTAGGGTTTAAGGGGGGCTTGCTTTTAAAATCACAAGAGTATTTGAGATAAGAGTATTGGAGTGTCATAATCATGTTGGCCAATCAATTTTGTGTGTTTTTGATGGTTTTTTGTAATGTTCAGTGTTGCAAATGAAATAAGTTTGGTATTCCTCACCATGAGTTGGAGCTTGGTCCATTGCGAGTGATGCGTGTTAGTAGGATCAACAATGCATGTAAATGATCAACAACTTGTGCCCACATGGCCAATGTGCTACAATTTCATATAATGGATCCATTGTTGTTAGTGCCTTGGACAAATAGAAAACGGGTCTATGGAACTCTAAACAAATGAAATGTAAGATCTAATGCACATCCATGGAATTCATTTCACTATTCAATAAGGCACATATTCAACATTGTCCTCATTGAACTTGTCAACAATGTTGGTATTGGTTATAACCTTGTTAATCCCAGGTGTTTGCAATGATGTAATCCCAATAGCACATAGTTCGTCCTAGCTATGTGGGGTTCATTAAATAAAATTTTGACCAAGTTTTGTGATGTGTTGATGTTAACAATTTGATTATCAATTGTGCAAGAAAAACAACCAATTAGATGAGTCTCAAGTTGAATTTTACGTTCTTAGTCACCATTGTGCATATCAAGCGCATGGTCCCTCTCAATCTTTCAAAGGGCATGTCATTAACATCATCAAGAATGCAAATAAGCTGATTGTTAATTTCACTAAGTGAGATAGCCTAGTGGTTAAGCTACCACATTGCATAAGCCAGCTTAAGTATGATGGTAGATCACCACAAATGTTACAAAATGGCTATGGGTCTAGTGGCATGTTCAAAGATGAAATTCATGTGCAAACATGTTAACTGCAAATTGGTGGAAATGAGGAATTTAATGATTAGATACTTAGTTTACAACTTTGATCGGACAATTGACAATCATTGAGGTTAGTGTTGATAGATTTGTAATGGCATGGGTATTGGATAACAACAAGATTTTTATCATCTATGCTTTTGATGTTGTTTGTGTTGGATGTAAGTTCAATGAGATGGTTTATTGAAGATGTTAGATTACATTGATTCGTGTGCAATTCAATGTTTTTGTTTCAATTTTTGAATTTTTGAATGCAATATCATTAATTATCACCTCTCAAAGGAATTTGCATTAAATGTTGAAAAATTTGTGAAAATTTGTGATTAAAAAAGAAATTGATGAAAATTTTCCTAAAAATTAAAAACTATGTCAAAATGTGGTGAAATTAAGATTTAAAATTTTCAAAAATTCACCACCAAAAAAGTTCACTATAATTTGCAAATTACTAAAGTTTCATTAAATAATGGGCTAATCATCTTCATTGTTGTTATCCCTCGACATGATCATTGCAATGAATAGTTCTAAGCTTGATCATTAGTAGGTTATTTGTTTTTAGTTCAAAACAAAATCAAGATCTACTTGAAGCTCACCATGGCCACATGAAATTTGTTGATAGAAATGACAAGTTTCCTAAGCATTCCTCTAACCATAATGCATGTGTGGATGATTTTTTGCATTTTCTCGTGATAGAATTATAACATTAGAGATTAATGATGGAGCTTTGTCCTTGTCATCCCATCATTGGTTTTATTCAAGGTTGGGGTTCTTATTAAAAGGACTAATGTTAAACAAAAAAAATGATTA
>Ga0209208_10012649_pt1 | contig 10652 bp, 13 predicted proteins | sample S1TSphfallax_3_FD_187694 | JGI IMG/M metagenome (GOLD analysis project Ga0209208, IMG submission 187694) | Host-associated microbial communities from peat moss isolated from Minnesota, USA - S1T2_Fd - Sphagnum fallax MG (SPAdes) (version 2) | ecosystem: Host-associated > Plants > Peat moss >... | reverse complement strand
AAATAAGGCAATAAATGCCTTTGGAAACCAAATGGAACATGGATAAACCATGGGCAAACTCAAACACATTAAACCCACCATGGCCTAGACTTGGGAAGAGTCATCATTCCCCACCTTATAATATATTCCACAACTTCCTCCGGAGGTTACATTGAAATGATATTTTCCTTGAGGCTCCCAAGTGGGAATCCCAAATTGTTAATGTATGAATTACCACTTGGAGAGATCATAACATGTTCATTGTATTTTTAAATTGAAAGTTTTCAAAGAAAAAAAATTAGCCCTCAAAAAGAAATTTTCAATAATATATTAAAATTTTCAACTTGTCTCGGTCCCAAAACCATGATATCAATCTAAGCTCCCAAAACCATGGTTTTGGTTTCTTTGATGCACCTTTAGGTTTGTCAAATCATGTCCATGACAAAGAACTTGCTGATTCCCAATTTGCAACAAAATGGAAGCCTAAGGCACAATTTTTAATTTGCACAAAAAAAAAGAAAATGTGGAATTGTGATGGGATTAGGGCAAACTCAAATAAGTGAGTTCAAGGTGAAATGTGAGCTCAATGAACACAATGTGAATGGGGAATGATTTGAAGGTTACATCAACTTTTGAGAATTTGTTGGTGATCATCGCAAGGGATGGAAGGGTTTATCACAAATCTCATGAGTCAAGGAAAATCAATATGGTTTTTTTGGGTGCATTGTTAATATAGTTGTGTTTTTGTTTTTACAGTGTTATGAAATTTGTAGGTAAAAATGAATAATGGTAGTGAATGTCAACAAGCTTATGTGAGGATGCTATTGATTATGTGTTGTTGGAGTTTTTTTTTGAATGTTATTGTAGATGCCTTGGGTGGTGATGACGGTGAGAAGATGAAGGCATAAATGCAAATAAAATGGTGAAGATGATGGTGGTGTTGGTGGGAAAAAAATAAAGTTAAATTGATAGAAAAATTGTGTGGAATGTTGGTGTGTAGAAGCCAAGTGTTTTTCAAGATGATTTTAGTGATATGTGTTTTAGTGTAATTCTATTATGAAGACTAGATTTGCATTTTTCTTTTGTATAACTAGTTGTTTGATAAAAATTGGAGATGAGAAACATAAGATGACAAGTATAAGAATTTCCAAAGGTTTTGGTGATGATTATTTTTTTGTTGGGGAATGTCAATCACAAACAAGGAAATAGGTTTGTGAATGAGTCTTGCTTGATGATGGTTGAGGTTTTTATGATTTGGGACATGCAAGTTGATTTTTGTGAATATGTGTGTAATTTGCATTTAAAAAACAACCTTATGATTTTGTGCTTAGTTCTAAAGGTGTTGTTTATGGTAATTGGAATGTTGTTTGATTATTGCATTTGTTGACAATTTTTGTTTGTCTAATTGATTGGATTACTTAGAAGAAGGAACGAACATCAGAATTATGGTGGAAGGTTATAGCTATTTTTTGAATCCTTCAAAAGTTCTTTTCTTTTGCCGAGGAAGGATCTTAACATATATAAGGTGCTCTCCAAATACACTTGGCAATTTCTTAAAATGCTTTCCCAAAGCACAAGCTTCCACCTAGGTACCTTGTAAAACATAATGTTCTTCTTAAATACTTTATTGAAAATAATTGAATATTGTGATAATCTTGATGACTTGATTGGTTATAAAGTCAAGTGCTATAAACAGTAACTTGTGACTTTCATTCAAGCTGCTTTCATTTTTATTAGTGACCTACACTACTCACAACTTTAAATACCATTGGCATTAATTTTTCATAATCATATTGATTTTTGTTTGAAAATATTATAATTGTTCTTTTAAAAGATGAAATTGACATTCATCCTGCATCCTTTTAGAGATTGAATCATTAATGACAAAAATGAAAAATAATAATAATATTAAACAATGATTGATAGATTGTTCAACTAACTTCCCATGTTAGGTGACTTAAGCCCATTTTAGACTAAAAGTGAGGGCAAAAAAATCATGGGGTCAATAATGAGAAATTTGAATGCTTCTTGACTTTTTCTTTGGCCCCAAATTATTGATAAAATATTATTTGTTTGGGCCCAATGAATTCATTTGTAAAATTCATTAAGGCCAAAAAATAGAGACCAAGGCTTCAAACCCTCATATGCTTTCATTCATTCTTGACATTGTTTTTTCTTCTCATTTTTTCTTCCTTCTTCAAGTTAAATTGTAAAACTCAAATCATTGTGGATCAACATAGATATAAGATTCTTGTAATTCTTGTGTTTTTCATGGTGATTCAACATGTTATTATTGTAGTCATGGCATTGTAGCAACTTGCATTTTATCAACATTATAGTGCAATTGATGATGATGGTTGTTCTCATTATAAAAACAAATGAAACAACAAGAAGAGAAAGATTTGACAACTTTTGGGCAACTATTCAACAACTTTGATCCTAAGGTCTGAATTTCATCAAAACAATGATATTTTACTACAATGACCTTGTCCTCAAAGGTTGCAAATAGGCCTTCCAAGTTGATAGGTCTCCCTTTTCTTCTTCTTTTTTGCCTTGGGGCCAAGTCAAGGCCATATAGTGGTAGATTAAAAAATTGTTTTTTTTTTCAACCTTGACTCCTATTGTAAAGCCCTATGAGCTTATTTCGGTGATGGCACCAATAGGAATGCTTGATTTGAGTTCAACCTTGGCCGTGACTCCTAATGTAAAATGGGCCTTAGCATGACATCAACTCAATTTTCACAATAGTTGGTTGTGCTTGGTAACTGGCTTGAGGCCACGGGTTATGCCTAGTAGGTAACCGGCACGAGGTCTACTAGTTACTTAGTAACTATGCCTGGTAGTCTTTTTTTTTTTCCATCATTTTTTTCACATGGAAAATTTGGGGAAATTTAACCCAAAAAAAAAAAGAAAGAAAAATTAGTCAACTTTACACTAGAAAAGAAAATTCCAAAAATTTCCCAATTTCTTTGTCAAAAATAGCAAAATTTAGCCAGAAAAAGAACCACTGCCAGTAATCGGCTCAAGGCCACTTGGCTATTTCTCGTTTTTCCAGTGGCCTCCGGGGTGTTACCTGGTTTATGATTTCCCTTAAACCCTAAACCCTCGTCGTGGTGCAGGGCTTCGTTTCTTTTGAACGTGCCTTTGGAGCACAGAGAAGGGGGACGGAAAGGCGATGGAGTTTGTGGTGAGGGCGTGGAGTGCCCAGGCAAGGTTGGGGTCTCTTCATCTTGGCGCTACAGGACCGCAGCTGGAGACGCCTTGCTTGCTTCTTCTCACACGGAAGGGACTCCCTGCCTTCATACCTCCCGACCTCTTCCACAAGCTTCATCCCGATGCCCTAGCGTTGCAAGTGAGCCCCCTTCACTTGTAAGTCTTCTTCCCTCTTCCCCCATCCCTCAGCGTGGTGGTGGTGCTGCTCATGTTCTATTTTCGGTTGTAATTTGCTTGGGTTTAAGGTCTAGGGGTCGGGGTTTTTAGGGTTTCTCGATCTGCACCATCAGGGTACATATTGTGAGTACCTCAAAGGTTCAGGCTTGGGGATACTAGAAGACATACCTCTAGCATCATGTCATATGGTTGCATTTTGAATTTAGAAATGCTGCTTGGTTATTTGAGACTTTTGTCAATTGCCAAAGGAATGTTGGTCTTGTATTTGGATTTAGTTGAAAGGAGTTGTTTGTGGTTGTGTTGCTAACTTCAGAACTGCTGGAGACTGAAGATGGGTCATAACACTCTGGTTGCAGTTTGGACAGTCCACCTCCAGAGGTGGTTGCTGAGGTGGGAGGCTTGCATAAGATGCTGTGTTTACCTGAGCATGGATTGGTCGCAGTTGGGCGGGACTCAATCATGGATGAAGCAGATGGAGAGGGGACCACCAAGCTTGGGGCCTCCTTCAAGACCTCTTTTGGTCGCCGAATTGTAGGATGATCTTTTCCCCCTCTGTCCAGCTCCATTGATGCCAGGTGCAGATCTTCTCGTTTGAGAGATTTATTTCCTTCAGAGACCAGATTCTGAAGGCAATTATTACATGAGAATTTTTCTTCTCCTAATGATTTACCTGATGAACTGGTTGAGATTCTCAAGGTTAGAAGGTGTTGCAGTGCCACCATCCCAAGTTACACAACAGTTTAGTGGTTTAAAGAAGTGGGACATAGTAAAGTTTGTGCTCTGTGAGTCTTGCTGTTGGTTTAAGTACTCACTCTTTCATATGGGTGAATCTGTGGCAGGTTGGGCCTGTCAAGTACATGGAAGTCATCAATGCATGCAAACCGAATTTATGGGCTAGCTTACCTGATGAGGTTCCTGCATGGGTGTCAGAAAAGCGAAACCGCATGTCAGTTGGTCGCACCTTGCAATGGCTGGACCACTGCCTTTCTCTATCAACTGTATGTCATATTACTTTGCTTTACTCCTTCAGAGACTTTCATGTTACATGACTTTGTAACAAACCAATATGAAGTTGGTTTGGATCATGACCTACTCTGGGAATATTGAAGCCAACTGATGTGATTCATAGTCTGGGCAGAGCAGGACATGGGGTGTCTGGGCGTTGTGGTTGGAGGAAGCAGTGTTGAGCAGCGAACACACTCTGCTCAGCAAACGGCAACTCGCAATGTGGCAGGTAGTGCACTACTTACTTTTTGTCTTCCATAATATTAGCAACAAGGGAACAAGCCTGTTTCATTCTTCCTTTCCAATATTTCCGAAAATATCTAAGCATGGTACATTGCTCCTTGTCATGAACTGTTGTATCACTTGCCAAGCTGTGAAGCCACATACTGAGTTCTGTTTTAGTGCATGAACCCCAACTAGCTAATTCTGTATGGATGAGTTGTCAAACCCTTGAAATCAACAGAATTTCTTCTGAATGAGTCGTCTGATGAGGCTGTGAGCAATGACTTCGAGATAAACAGTAAGTGACAGAGCATGTGATTTTGCAGGTTTTTCTTTGGGTGGCTTTGGTCTTGGTGAAGCTGCAGAGGACCGAGGCCCTCTTCTAGAAGCTGTCACTGTAGTTCTCTATCCTTGTTATATGATCTACCTTCACTTCTCTCATGCATGCTTCTTTCTTTTCTGAGTTCATTCATCAGTCACCTGCTTCTATGTCACTGTTGTATCAGCCTTTTTCTTCCAGAAACAAGAGGCAATTAAATTCTCTCTGGTGATGTAAAAGGCAAGCTTACCAATGGAGAAGCCTCGCCATGTCAGTGGCCTGGGAATGCCAGGTACTGGCCTCTGATGTCCTGTTTTGTGCATCTTTAGTTCATAGTGTACTTTAGTTTGATGGCAAATATGGGCTGAATTCCACTATTGCAGCTGCTATGCTTTGTATGCTGTAGTACTATCCTGGTCAGTTTTTTCAAGTTATGGTTGTGATAGTAAAAGTACTGACTGTTTTTTCTGGGAATCTGTTCAGAGGAGGTGCTGCAGGCGGTTGCTGCTGGTGTTGATTTGTTTGACAGCACGTATCCTTCAATTTTGTAGGGCAATTTGACATGAGAAGCGAAATGTTTCCAGACGACTGGGTGGATGACTCTGGTTTTTATTGTGTTTGTCAGTGCAGATTCTGTTGCTGTGTGGCAAACTAGATTTGTTCTGGAATCCTAAAAATTAATTGGAAGATTGTTAAATGTTCTCCTCTAAAGAATCCTGTAGGAATTCATAATAGACCTGACAGCTTCACTGTACAGGGTAACCCATCACAGTGTTCTCAAGAGGAAATCCTTGTCTAAAGTAATTTTCCTTAACTTTCCCTCAGATATCCTCACATGCTTACAATGGGGGGCTATGCCATGACCTTTCCTGTCACAATGGAGGACATCCTTGGGGACTTTGCCAACAAAAATCTTGCAGTTGAAGAGTGGTCAAAAAGTGACTCAGATTCGGCCAAAATCTGTCTACGGTCTGTTTCATTCAGGTGAGACACTGCAATGTATGTTTCTATATTGTGTAAGTTTAGTGAATGATCCATTTGATATCCATTGATGATTAAACTATGGTTTGAAGGCTGATATTTGCTTCATCAATTACCTTATGATTTATCTTCAGCACACAACTCCTCACTTGAAAGGTCAGCTTGTTTAGGAACCTAACTTCTGTTGTGCACCACTAGTGTATTTCAAGTCAATGAAATACAACTGTTGGTGGTCAATAGCATATATAGTATTGTTGATGGTGTCTTGAACATGTGTTATTACTGTTGTGGTTGTTAAAACTGGTCCTCAATATTTGGTTTTATCTTTTAACTTTGTTTTCTCTGTTTCCTTAGGTTCGGGTTTCCTCTTTTTCATTTTTGCTAATATGTTGCTGATATATTGTCAGATCTGAAGTCTCAATCACTTTGTTACAGGGTCATCTCTGAAGTCTATTCAGGCTGACTTGAATTTTATGGATAAACTCCTCAGTATAGATTGGTTATGAGGTCACTGTAAGCATAGTCTGTTCCGAAGTTTTGAAGGCTGTGGTAATTGGTGGATCCTCTTTGAACTGACATGAATGTTCTTTTGTGTATTGACCAGATTGGATGAGTCGCCATTGGTGGATGGGTGCAAGTGCTACACATGTCGCAAACATTCACGTGCCTATATTCACCACTTACTCAATACTCATGAAATGCTGGCACAAACCCTGCTTGACATGTAAGATGAGTGAGCAACTTGTTTAAGGGGCCTCTCTGCTTATTTGTATATGTTATGGATCGTGTAGAGTTGTAGTCATTGTTGGACTGTTACTCTTCCTCATGATCTCTACCTGTTTAATAGGGGTTCTGAACATGTTGTGGATATGGGTGCAGACACAACATGTACCACTACTTGGGCTTCTTCCAGGCCATTCGTGAGGCCATCCGTGCTAATGATTTCCCTGTATTCCACAATCAGTTCATAAGCCACCGTCGACAGAGCACCCTTCTCCTCAGCTCTCAATAGTGTCATTCTTGTGCATTTTCTTGAAAGTCAAAAACTTTGGTGGAAGGTTTCTTTCAGTTTGCACTAGATTTATTTCACACAAGCTCCACTGTTCAGATGGTGGGTCACTACATTCATTCATGTTACAATACTTGATTCTTCCATTTCATAGTAGAGGAAAGCTCAAATTCAGGATGTGGGTGCCCACATACACCAAGCAATGGTTCCCCATTGACAAGTGATGCTTGATGCAGTTGAGAATTTTGGGGTCTTCTTCCCTTTCACTTGAAACTTTCACTTTGAACCTTCAAAATAGACCAGCAATTGGAGTTTCTGGAACCCAATCTATTGTGTGGGTGTCCCCTTAAACCCTGCTCTCCAGTAATTTCATGTCAGGTTGTTAGGTGCATCAATCTGTTAGTGTCAGCACAGATTAATCACTGGCAGATTCATGAGCTGTTTGTCTATAACACTGAGGTGTTGCAGGTGGTTCATGAATTTCATTTTATGACAACTGGTGCCTGCTGCAACTAGGTAGAAAACTTTGGAATGAAAGCAATTGGTCTTCTTTCACTTTCCACAACAAATTTCTGACATGAGCAATGCATGTCCATTGTGCCTTTGTGCAAGATGTGATTTTCTAAGAACCTGGCATTCAATCTCTGTGTTTTGTACTTGGTGCATTGTTGTATCCTGTACATGGTGAAATGGGGAGTTGAGCTTTTTACTACCTGTGGCACTACTGGCTATAAGAGTTTGAATAATAATGATCAGAATGCTTCAAAGATCCTGAATCTCTATACTGTGAAGTTTCAGGACACAGTTGTTCTTGACTTCACAGTTAAGGAACAGAGGTCCTCCACTCTAAAACCCCAATAACCTTGCAACTAGTTATTAATTCAGGATTTGGGAGTGGAATCCTGAAGCTGTTTGTGTTGAGTTGGTTCCAGTCAAATTTTACTCTTTTCTTCAAGAAAACAAAGATGTTACAGTTATACTTTGTTGAGCATAATGTGATGAATTTACCATTCCAGCAGAAGGACTAGGGTCAGATGTTGCAATTTTTCAATTTATTTTTGTTGTGGTCTGGGAGTCTAGCACCTCAATGTACCAGAGTGGTATCAGTCCTGTTGGGGTGATTGATGAAGTAGTTCATGCCAGTAATCTTGAGGAAGAAATTGGAGAAGAGCAAGAAGAAAACAAGCAGTGCTGGTCACAATTGCAAAAATAAACCACATCCATTCTGCAGCAATGTGGTGAAAGGTTACTTTCAAGTCAATGAATGGTTAGGTATTTGCTCAGAGTGACTATTCTTTGAATATATTTTTCAGCAAGTGAGCACCTTTATATGTAGGAGCGCATGCGAGGCCTAGGAAGTGTCTGTCCTCCATCAACTATAAAAATGTTACCTGTACTGTACTTTGCACTATCACTGGCAAGGAAGATGACTAAACCCTCTAAATCTTCTCCAGGATTCATCCATCTTTGAGAGGGAATTATTCTACTTGCCATCTTTACAGCTTGCTCTGAAGTCAATAATGTTGGCAGAGCATCAGACTCTGTCAAGCCTCTTGCAATCGCCATAACAGAAATTTGGTATTTCCCCAACTCCATCGCAAGTGACTGCACACCAACAGTTTTTGTCAATTCTAGTCATCTGCAAGAACAGGGGGGAAAGACTCCTCAATGTATTTTGCATGCTGTTTTACCCTTATGGTCATCAACCCACGGGATACCAAACAATGAGTTTCAGGAGTAAAGGACTGAGGGGAAAGGGAAATGCATGGTGGCTAACACCTTCAGGAAGACTCACTCCCATCATGATGCAGCTCACCTTAATCAACCTTCTACGTTTCCCTTTAGGAATTTTCAGGGACAGGCAAGAACATGCTTCACAGATTGGATGGTTCAAGTGAAGGGTTTGAACCCTGCACATGCAAATTTTACAGCATCGAGAGGGGATAGAAGTGTTCTAACCACTGCTAATTGGTGCAATGCAGCCAGGGCAGCACCATGAACAGAGACGCCTGGGAAATAGCCCCTGCCAAGACCTGTGACGGAGGAGACATATATGATGGAACCCCCATGACCTGTTTGCTGCATTTGCCTTGCAATTGACTTGGTCAGGAGCCATGGTGTCCTGAGATTGACGGCCATGGTTTCATCCCACTCTCCTTCAGTGTACTCCATGGGTGTATTTCTTGAACCTGCAAGAATGCCTGTATGTTTTATTTGCATGCAATCAAAAGAAAAGCTGAAGGTGAAATTGCTCAAACACTGATGTGCACTGTTTATCAGCCTTTAGAATTTTGTGCATTTTCAACATCTTTACATAGTCATCTCAGCTACACTTGTACCTGGAACTGTTGAACAAGTCAGAAGCACATGAATTCTCCCAAAGGCATGCCATGCTTGCTTCACAGCAGCATCAACATCAGCCTCCTGAGCTCTGTGCAAGTCAAGCTCCACTTCTCTCACAATATCCAGCTGATCATCCTACAATCCAAGGATAAAAAAACCAAGGACTATCAACAGCATTGAAAATGCAAAGAAAATGACTCACAAAATATATATACTGTGGATCACCACCTCTTTCTGCTACCTTTGCCGCCTCCTCGACCAATGAAATTGGTTTTCAAAGTGGTGTAACCAAAGCATCAAAGACTGAAAACCCTGGCAGTACAGCAGCTACTGCATTTGTGACATCCAACATACATGCAGTGAGATTTTCATTGGCAACAAGGAGCACAGCCAAAGGCTCTGATAAGTTTCTGAGACTAAAGCTGAACTCTCTCTCTCCTCCATGACCAGGTTCTGCATTCTCCTTTTGGAGCACAATTTTCCGTGAGCCCCCTTTCTCAAAGAAAGAAACAGGAGTTTTTTTGTTGAAAACTTTGAATTCTGGAACACAGGAGAAATGGAGACGGCCTAGACTCACGCAATAAAAAAAAACCGGAGGTATAAGGCTTACCTCACTGACAGTGCCATGTGAGCTGATTGCAAGCGCTGATTTAATCTGTTGGGACACGGAGCGTGTTTGCGCAGCGTCACCAGCCAGGACAATCCTGCAGTTGCGCTTAGCCAGGCTGAGAGATAACGCAAACCCCAAATCCTGCACCGCACTAGCAACCAAGACCACCTTCCCCTTCAAATCACTCCAAATTTTCAGCTTGCTGCTTTCCATGATCGCTTCTTCCTCCGAGCATGCAGAATAGGTACCTTTTCTTTCTCTCTCTCTCCCCCCCCCCCCCCCCAACTCACAAACAATTTCAGAATTAAAAAGAAAAAGAAAAAACCACCGGATCCTGAAACCACGAAGCAATGGGTCGAGCAAGTGAAGCTGTGCTCCAACAATGACACAATACAGCAAAGGGCGCAAAGGGAGAAAAGAGCCTGTCGAGAAAGACGCTTTCGGTCATCGGCAACACAAGCGAAGGGAACCATGCGGTGCTCCAGAGGCAGCCCTGAACTACTGACACGTCATGAAGTTGGAATAGGTATGTCTTTTGCTTCCCAGAATACGCACTAGGTACACTGGGCATTCCGTTGGTAGAATGGGTACGGTTGATATATACATGACAATTATACATGATCGTCACTTAGACAATTATGAGAACATCTTATAATTATCTAACTATCTCACTCCTTCATTAGAATTATGAAAACATTCCATAACTATTTACCTATCTCACACCTTTCATTGAAACTATGAAAACATTTTATAACTACCTAACTATTTCTCTCTTTTCATTAGAATGATGAAAA
>Ga0209208_10012648_pt1 | contig 10652 bp, 6 predicted proteins | sample S1TSphfallax_3_FD_187694 | JGI IMG/M metagenome (GOLD analysis project Ga0209208, IMG submission 187694) | Host-associated microbial communities from peat moss isolated from Minnesota, USA - S1T2_Fd - Sphagnum fallax MG (SPAdes) (version 2) | ecosystem: Host-associated > Plants > Peat moss >... | reverse complement strand
CGGCCAGTTTCCGCATAATAAGGCATAAAATGCATAACTGGGAATGAAAATTTTACAAAGCGAAATGACTGGGACCCAAACTAGTTTTCCACCAAATTCGGTAGAAAACTGAATTTCGTCCTGTCTTTCCTTTCTCCGGAGCGCCTCCACTGCTGCTGATACATATATTTTCAGTGCTCCTACCGAGACAATTACTATAATTACTCTCGAACCTTGTGCATTAAATCCCGAGTTTCAGCATTTCATACTGAGATTTAATAAAATTTCCTTGCTTTCCAGATATCACTGAAAGAGGGGATAGGGGGTGAAAACATGCCCAAAGAAAGGGTGACTTTACGGATAACTCTATTATCATTGTTCAATTTTTAGATTTCCCACATATTCCAAATTCTATATTTTTTTTAAAATATCATTGTGCAACCATTGATCATTGATGTGTTAAGCATGAAATTAAACATTAGATAATTCTAATTTGTTAATATTTTCCCTAGCCATATGAAATTGTTTCTTTCATAAAGGGCGTAGTTACTTGCAAACTAAGCACCATGGCTTATGTGCAATACTTGAAGACACCTCATACTCAATTTTTTTTGAGGCCATGTATTACAAAACTTACTATTGCCTCAAATTAAGGAAACATTCAAAACCTGATAATAGGCTCATTATAGCCCTTTACCCCAAATTGCCTTTGCTTATAGGCCAAAAATGTAGGAACAACCAAGAATCACTTGTGTTGTAAGGTGTAAGCCAAAAATGTACAAAGAATGAAGAATCCTCAATTGGGTTGTTCACAATTGAACTAGACATGGGCAAATAATTCACATATGCTATTTTGTTAACCAATTGGCTCCACCTACCCATTAGCTCTTAAACTTTCCTAGGGGTCGAACATACCTAGTGTTTGCAACTAGGAATATGAAAATTCAAACCACATTGTCAATGGCAATTGGTGTCCTAATACATCTCACAAGTTATTATATCAAGTTACATTTGAAATATGGCCTTGGTATGAAGTTCGCATCAATTTTTATTTTTATTTTCATATTAAGCAAATACATGTACCAAATCTTCTTTTTTTAAGTTTTCAAACCAATAAGGTATTGGCTATTGCCCTTAGGTTCTACTAAATACCAAGACCAATATTAGCCTATATATTAGGGTTCCATCAATATACCCACCTAATATTGTTGTATATAGGTTTGTATGTTGTTTATTGTTCTTTAAATAAGCATGTATGTCCATTGAAATCTTGTGGCATCAATTTGTTTGTTTATTCATTTCCTTGGCACCATGGAACCTAATGTCACACTTGGCTATGTAACATTTGTGAATATTGTGACATGGTTACAAAATATTTGTAACAAACTAAGTAACAAACATGAATTTTCTATTTGGAACAATGGACTTCAATACAATGAATCTTGATTTGTTTGTTTACTATGCCACAATAATGCTTCATAGCTAACATATGATATGTAGTTGTGCATATGTTGGAAATGACCTCTGTATGGGGCAAAACTCACATCCACAACTTGGTTTTTTTTTTTTTTCATTGGTAATTTATATCAATATATTTTGGATTCATAACTTCAAGATTTCAAAGTATACATTGTTCCACAATGTTGAGTAAGTTTGACTTGTAAAATAAGAAAAATATACAAATATAAACTTGTAGAACATGTGTAGACATCAAGTTGCCTATGTTGCGTATAAGTTGACTTAAAATGCCAACATGTTGGAGTGCATCAAACTTTTTGCAATAAGCAACTATATCATGAGAGTTGTTTTGCATGAATTCTAATTATTATGTCCAAAAAAGTTGATGCAATGGAATATTAGAAATAATATATGGTGTTTGTGATTATATATTTTTGCAACTTAGTTGCCATGGTGCAATTAACATGTCACGCCTCATAATAATAAAACTATCACACCTTTTTGCCAAAGATTATATTATCATGACAAAAGTGGTGGTCATTACATCGTTTGCATGCGATTGTCAAACCAAACAAATAGTCTTGGACATTTTTTTGTCTTCCCTGGCTTTATAAATGATTTCCATACATTAAGGATATTGAAGAACAAAAACATGGCATTGAACTTCCATTAATGCATCAAAATGCATTACTTCCCTCTTTGTTTATTTGTGTAATTAAAGTGACTTCATACTAATCATTCTAAAAGAGTAATGTTAAACATTATAATTTAACACAAATTACCATCAATCCCACCCTATATTAAAATCATGCAAACACCATACATGTTTGCATTCCAAGACACCCACAAATTAATGCATATGGGGTCTTTAACAACTTGCATTACAAAACTTTCACCTTAATTGAAAAGAGTTAGGGAATGTGCCTTAAATTTTCATGATTTTGGTTGTCATTAAAATTAGGGAGTTCACTACTAATATTGTTTGACAAGCTTTTGAGGGCATCGTCATGGCCTCGTTGATCTTGAAAAGGTAAACAAAACATCCATCCATACCTTTTTTGCAACAAGGCATATCCTTTATTTTCATGAATTACATGACACCCCATGATTGTGAGGATGAAAGCAAACAAAATATCCATCCATGCATCTTTCACAACAAGGGATATGTTTTATGGCCGTGAATTGCATTACACCCTATCACGAGGGTGAACATGTCATGTTAAAAGAACTTTTCAATCAATTGTAGGTCACACAAATGAGATGAAAACATAATAGAAAATAAGTTTGATACATTGAAAAATGTGTTTTGTGACCAACATTAAAGACCACGATGCACTTGATTCTTGTCTCAAATACATCAAAATGTTATTGTCATCTTCATAATTTGATCCTAGAATGTCATTAACTTGTATGACATGGAAAACATCCATGTGACATTTTAGGATAATAGGTTGTTATCAAGGAACTTTATGGCTAAAAGAAGCCTTAGAAATTGAATACACATTATACACACTAATCATTCAATAAAAAGTAATACACAACTACAAAAAAATGATGACATGGGGAATATTTTAATGCAAAATAATTTCAAGCATAAATTATGCAATGTGATATAAGATTTACAAGGTATGATTCAATACAACAATTTGTCAATTGAATGTTACATCTAGATATTACACATGTTTGGATGTTGTGGCATCTATATGAACATGGTATTTTCAACACTAAATATATATTTTTCGAAATGTTGAAATTTTCAGAAATTATATATTTCAAATTACAAGAAGTTGTCAAGGAAATATTGAATATTCATGATTTTTTTTTAAAAATCAAAATTCAAAAATGGTTAATAGTTTGATAGACAAGCATGAAGTTGCCAAGATATTACAATATCTGGAATCAAATTGTTTAAACTTTGAATTTGTCTATACTAATGATATTTTATTTCATTGCAAACTTACTAAGTTTCATAGGTTTGTACAAATTTGGTGTGAAATATTGTTTTCATAGGTTTGTACAAAAATTGCACAAATTCCATGTTATAATGTATATGAACAATATTTGTGTGTATTCAATATCTTAAATATTCAAATGGATAAGACATTTTTTTGAATGACATACATGAATGTTTGTGTTTCATACACCAAAGTCACATAGTTTTATGCAAAAGTACATCACAATAATTGCACAAATCTAGTTAAAATGTAAGTTGTACATATTTCACATCAAAACATCATAAGTAGAAAACACATATCATTTATATATTTATTTATTTATTTATTTATAAAAAAATTCATGCCATTTTTACACTTTGAAACTCATGGATTTTGTACATACATATTGTTTTATGATTTTTACATGGATTCTATTGAAATTTTATGATATTGAAAGTTTGTGATGTTGTCTTATCAACTTGCATAATTCAATGTATTCATTTGAAAGTGGAGGGATAAATTTGATAAATATAATAGCCATCACATTCACCATCACATTAAAGTTAACATCGACCATGTTTCATTGCATTTTATTCAACTTGATATCATATTCCTTGAAAAAAAATTAATGTTTTTCTATGTTCTTTTATCACATTTATTCTATACATAGTTGTGTAGTTTAAATTATATTCAAACTATGGTGCAACATTTTTGTTCCAAGTCTGGTAGCTTCAACAATTTAGTTTTGTGAGATGAGCAAATTTTTTCATCATTATTGTATTGTAAACATGTCAAATTCAAACATACATGTTTGATGTATCAAAAGGTTATTCACGCCAAATGTTGTTAAGAACATCATAAAACGTTCCCCACATGTTGCCTATAGCACATTTGTGGTACATTACCATTAAGCATCACCAATTATAAGAAGAAAAAAAACTCATTTCAATATGTTTTATTAGATTTATGTGATTTATTCAAAAAAATGATTTGACATTTCATTTTGCTTTAATGAAAAAATAGGGCCTCCATCACCTCCTAGTTTGGCTAATGCATGTAATTTGCATTATTGGAATCCACAAGTTCAAAATATGACATGGTGATGATGGTGTGCAAAAGGGTATAAGGACAAATGGATTGTGTGGAATGGAACTCCAAGTCTTTGTGATGTTAAGGGATAAGCAATTTCACAAAAGTCACCTTCATCAATATTTTCAAATTTGTCAACTTATTCAAAGTGTTCAAAAAATACTACTAGATTAAAAAATGTAATTCATAGTTGTAGGAGTTCATGAAAGAAGTAGGAAGGGTGTTGTAATCATCATGTTTGGTTGTGGTTTGAACTGGAGTTGGTTAGTTTTAAGTCCCTTACATTATAAAAATTTAAATGAGAAAAACTTGGAATAAAAATAAATTTGAAATTGACTTCATAGTAGAACCAAAATTAGACCTTGGAATTAATGTGAGGTATTTTTTCATTCTTCAATTCTTCGTTATAATAGGTGAACATATTTACATATGTGCTACTTGTAGTTCTAGGGTTTTAATGTTTGAAATGGAATTTTAAGAGTTCATTAAGATTATAATGTGCATTATAGTCCAATAATTGGTTGGGTTACAAAAGACAAAAATTATTAATATTGAGTCAAAAGATATATGAACAACCCAAAATGAAGAAAAAAACCTTTATGTACTTTTCATATTTAAAGGTAATGGACCTTGAATCATTCAAACCACCATCACAAGTTTATTTATGCTCCAAATTCAATCAAACAAACTTACCACTATGTCTCTTTCACACACACAAACAATGCAAGCAAATTAGTTATCTTTCTTATTCCAATTATTGGTTCAATATTCTCCCTTTATAGTTTCGAGTTTCCACCTTTCATTGTCTTTTGTCCTTCCTTATCATCAATTTGCATAAACCTCTTTCTTTAAGGTGAAAGCATGGTAAAATATACAAAAAAAGTAATGTAAGCAACAAAATATTGGGGTCCCTAAAGAATAGGACTAACAAGTAGATGATTTTATGGGGATAATAAAAAATAAAATTGGTACATTATTTTTTAACTCTTGTTTGCATGGACTTCAAAAGCTGAATTTTAATAATCATGTTTTTTTAAGCTACTTGCAAGTACTTGAATTGGACCTAAAATTTGTGGCGATTTGAAAAATAAAGTTCAAGTACTTGAAAGCAAGTGAATTGTTTTTTGCAAGTATTTGGTTTTTTTTCAAGCATGTCAATATTGATGTGGTGAACATTATGATATATATATTTTGGTTAATCAAGTTTGTTTTCATAACTAAAATCATCTTCAACCCCTTAAAAATCGAAGATATTTTTGGGGTACTTTAAGTCCAAATGATATGACACAACTTTTTGTATAAAGCTAAAGGGAGGCTAGAGATGCCTATGAAAAAAAAAAAATCATTTGTTTTGAAATGTTTAAGGAAGGTTAGAAGTTTGAAAAACTATTTTTTTCATGTTTTCAAATAGAAAACAAAATAACAAATACATACAAAATATCTTGCTTACACCCTTCACAATCAAATTCAGTTGCCTTCCTTTTGTGGAAGGTTAAATGTTGGAAGACTTTGCATTGGAATGTGTTTTATGACCATGAAGTTCAAATGTAAAAAGATTTCTTGGCTTGATATGTGGGCTCGAGCAAGTGTAGCCTTATTGGGCTCAGGTATTATCATGCTTGATGGTACACATGTGCACCACCTCTTCAAAGACTAATTGTGGTGTATGTTGTAAAAACATTGTGGAAATGTAAGTCCATTGAATTAATGGGATTTGAGTGGGTGGGTTTCCAAAATGTTTGGCAATGGACCTTCTATCATTTGAAATACCATAAATTTTTCATAAGAGCTTGAAATCAAACAAATTTATTTTTTTTGGAAAGTTTACAACAATGCACGTCACCACCTTAAACTACAAATCTATAAACTTAATTATGAGAAAGATATGACATTAAAACAAAGGTATGTCAAAAAAAAATCTTTAAAACTCAATATTCAATATTTTTCATCATAAAAAATAATAATAATGTGTTCATAAACACTCTTGTGCACATCACATCGAAGATTGAATATTCATTGTCAAGAAGGTTAGAAAATCTCTCAATTTATAACTAAAGTCACAAGAGGAGAAAAAACTAGGAAGAAAGGAGGACATGTGATAAAAAGCCACAAAGCAAGGTAGTAAAAAAGGAAGTTGGAATGGATTTTAAGTAATTGCTAAATGAAATTGTTACCTATTTTCAAATGTTAATACTTAAAGAGAAAACCAAAGATGATACCTAAAAAAAACACAATGGTGTTTATAAAGCTCTCAATTAACCCGATGTTAAAACCAAATGTAGATATAGAATTAACTTGTGCAAAACATTTAACGTGGGTTTTGTTTATTTGCACATTCAAATGTTTGTTCTACTTCTCTAGGCATGCACATATACATGTTTTCTAACAAGGTTGAAAGTAAGTGTATTTTTTTATCTAGGTGACCACTTTTCATTGGTTTTACAACATTAGTATTTACCAAAATTTTCAACTCTAGGCTTTGTGTAGGTAGGTTGAAAAGGATTTGGTCTTCAAAGTGGATTAGTCAAGGGATTTTTTTTTGGGAAGAATTGGAAAATGAAAGTTTAGGAATGTGAACAACCAAGTCCTACAAGTCATGGTAACAAATTTTTTTATAATTATGACCAAAAATGGGGGTTCTATCAAAATTTTAAAATATTATAATTGATATCAAAGGTTTTATTCAAATTAAAACACTAAAATTAGGCAACATTAGTTTAGACTAAAGTTTTGGAGTAAATGGAAGTGGACATAAAGGCCATAACTAAGATTGAAACATTGTCAAGCTCTTTATTATTCAATTTAATGCAATTGTGATGATTTTCATAGTAATTAAATATTCGTAAGGCATGGAGACGATTTGCCATAGTTGAAGATAGTGATCATGGATATTGGTCCTAATGTTAGAGAACTAACTTGCTTGCTAAGAACATGAGGCTTCATACTAATACTTATTTGGTACAAAAAAAAATTTAATATTTTATTCCAATACCATAATACATGTGCAAGTTTGGAAATAATTAAATTATTTTTATATTTTCCAAGATTTTGGAAAAGTATAAATATGCAAAAAACTTCCCTAAAAAAATCAAAAGAAAAATCATGTAACCACAATATATGGTAGTTTGAAATGATCATTACCCATAATTAAACTTAGGCATATAAGTGGAAATGCATAATTATGCCCATGCAATAAGTAAAAGAAACTAACTACATATCTACGAAACAAGTACATCACATACTAATAATAATTTATATGCCAAAATATTAGAATCTAAAAATTTAAATGCTAACACAAAAAATAAAATAAAATAAAATATTTGGTAAGAAACTATATATCAAAAGGTGGTAGGTGTAAGCAAGGTAAAATAAATCTCTCACTGCTTTGTGCCAAAAACAATTACAAGTAGCCATGAATTTTTTTTAATGTATTGAAAGTAAAAAACTTATTTTGTACAATAATTAACATGATGATAATCCTTCATTTTATTTGAAATGTTGAAAAACCCCGTCTTAAAAGTAGAATTAAGTATTTTTTTTTTAAATGCTTTCATTTGCACAAGATTTTTGATCTTATGAAATGGGCTACATGTAGATGAAATTTTGATTTTTCAAATTTTCAAGTTAATGGGGTTCTAAAATATACTTATGCATTATCAAATTATGCATGTTATAATCAGATCTCCTTGAACTCAAGTTCTCTTGTTTATTGTTCACTTTTATGTGGCTTTCATTGGAGTTTAAGTTAAATTGTGGTTTTCAAGTGCCTTGGCCCGACTTCAACAAACAAGAACACACAAGGTAAGTTGTATATTCAACCATCACCTTCCTAATTTTCGTGTTGCTTCTAAATTATTTTTTCTTTGTTTTCTTTTTGTGAGTATGGTTTGTGGTTTATGCTTGTGCACAATGGACAATGGTGATGGTGGCAATGTCAATGGTGATTGGTGACATGGTGGCAACAACGATGGTGGAGATGCTTTCAATGATTTTCTTTTGGTGAGTAGTTTTCTTTTCAATTTGTTTCATGGCCTTTGTGTTTTTCACGTAACTCATTGTTTCCCTTGTCTTTGTGTTCGTCATGGCCTTCTTAGTTTCCACATAACTCTTGGCCTTCCTAACCTTCACATACCTCCTAGTTTTTGTGTAACATCCTAGCCTTCATGGTCTTCACATAACCTCCTTTGCGTAACCTTATTGGCATTCGCACTTCACAATTTTTAAATTCTTGGTCTCCACATATTTCATGGCTTTCTTCATCTTTGCGTTGCCCATGTGGCCTTCTTAGTTTTCATTAAGTGCATCACCTTCTTAACCTTTACATAGCTAATGGCCTTCCTAGTCTTTGCATTACCCATGGCCTTCTTGATCTTCATTAAAAGCTCATCACCTTCCTAGAGTTAATGGCCTTCCCGGTCTTCATAGAGTTAATGGCCTTCCCGGTCTTCACGTTACCCATGGCATTCTTGGTCTTCATTAAGTTCATCACCTTCTTAACATTCACACTTTCTTCTTGGCCTCCACTTAGCTCATGGCCTTCCTAGTTTTCATTAAGCTAATCACCTTCCTAGCCTTAATTTTGCATTCCTAAGGTTCAAGTAGCTCATGGCCTTCTTGGTTTTTGCGTTGCTTATGGCTTCCCTTGTCTTTTTCTTTATTTATATTGACAAAGTTAAAATCTTGTTATTGTTGCTTACATAATTGAAATATTTTTGCCACTATTGGCAAAGTTGAAATCTCTTGGTGGTGCTGGAAGAGCTGAAATCTCTTTTAGCTACTATTGGCATAACTAAAATCTTTTTGTTATTATTAATAGGAAAATTTTAAATTCACACCCTTTCTTTGCGTCGTGGTCGAGAAACGCGGCACAAGCCCGACCAAGGTGTGAATTTAACCAAAAAAGGTGTGAATTTAAAATTTTCCTATTAATAAAATAAAATCTATTTGTTGTTAGCGAAGTTGAAATCTCTTGGTGGTGTTAATAAAATTGTTCAATCTTTTTGTTGTTGTTAGCAAAGTTGAAATCTTTTGGTGGTGCTAACAAAGTTGTTTAATCTTCATGCTATTGCTAGCAGAATTGAAATTTCTTAATGGTACTAGCATAGTTGTTCGATCTTTTTGATGTTGCTAGCAAAACTAAAATCTTTTGGTGGTGTTAGTAGAGTTATTCAATCTTTTTGTTATTACTAATGGAGTTGAGATCTCTCGGTGGTGCTTGCAAAGTTGAAATATCTTTGTTGTTATTAACAAAAATAAAATCTCTTGAGTTGCTTCTAATAGAGTTGAAATCTCTTTGAATTGTCATTGGCATTGTTGAAATATTTTTGCTACTACTAATAAAGCTAAAATTTATTTGTTGTTGCTTGCAAAGCTAAAATCTTTTGGTGGTGTTAGTAACGTTGTTTAATCTTTTTGTTAGATTATTTGCATTGTTGTTCATCTGCTAGTCGATAATGAAATTGTAGTGTATTATTGATGAAAAAGAAGTTACAATGTTTTTGTCTTCTAGGCCCACCAATCATTGATCGGTTCTCCTTTTTTGTTACTTTTCTCATTTTCTCTTGTTAATAAAGATCATGATAATAAAATCCTTCCAAAAAGAAAAACCTTCAGTGTAGGCCTGTTCAGGTTGGTGCCTACGTCATGTTTTAAAAAGGTGGCCTCATGCTGATGGTTTCGAAGACATGGCCAAGGCATGGCCAAGGATACATTTTTTTTTACCTGTCATCTAAAAAAAAAATGGTGCAAGTTCCCACATTTGGATTTGATTTTGTGAAATCACCCAGAGGTAGTGTTGGCACAATGCACATAGAAAAACATTTGCGAAATTTAGCATCACGTTAAAATTGTTTCAAATATTTTTAGCGAATTCCCAAAGATCTTTCTTATTAATGCAACTTTCATAATGTTGGCATAATTAAGTTTTAACAAAAAATCTTGATGTAATAAATTTTCATAATGAAAAAAAATTATTATTATTATGAAAATGGGCTAGCCATGCCAAAAAAAAGAAACATTGTAATGTTGATTTCCAAACCGTGCGGGATGGTCACCCATCATAGGTTAACAAGTAAGTTTATCACATTAATAATTTATCAAATTATGGGAAGATTGATGGTGGTTGGTGCACTTTGCTTTCTTTATTCTAAATGGTTTATTTCGATTTGAATCCACCATTCTTGTCAAGCATAG
>Ga0209208_10012647_pt1 | contig 10652 bp, 7 predicted proteins | sample S1TSphfallax_3_FD_187694 | JGI IMG/M metagenome (GOLD analysis project Ga0209208, IMG submission 187694) | Host-associated microbial communities from peat moss isolated from Minnesota, USA - S1T2_Fd - Sphagnum fallax MG (SPAdes) (version 2) | ecosystem: Host-associated > Plants > Peat moss >... | reverse complement strand
GAACGACTTCAAATGCTAAGAACCCAACCCACTAAACCTTTGTGCACTTGCAAATGTTAAAACAAATCCATCAACCCCCATACCATAAACATACCAAACTTCCATTTAACCAAAAAAAAAAAAAAAACAAAAAAAACCAAAAAAAAAAAAAAAAAAAAACAAAAAAAACCAAGAATAAATTCCACCTTTCATATTTCGTAAAATAGTTTAAAAGGTTGACCTCATTCCATGTTGTTGAAAAAATCAACCAAGAACTCAAATACAATTGTCCATTCAACAAAAGCCAAGAAAGCGCATAAGACTTCTTCTAAAACTTAGTTAATAAAAACCTAGTTGTTTGATTTTTTAGTTAGTTAATGTTGTTCACCATAACAAACTTTTCCTTTGGTCCACTCATGAGTTGTATTATAGAAAGGGAAAAAATCCATTTCACAAAATTATTATGTATACATGTAGACCACCAAGTCTAGATTTGTGGTTAACCAATTGAGAAGTTTAGATTTTATGAAATCCACTATAGAGATAGTTTCTCCATCCTCCACATTATCGAAAACCATTAGAATTGTCAGTTTCTCAAGTTTAATGTATTTTGACAATATGTGAACAACATTACCATTAAAACCCCACCATCCCCACATCTTATTTGTAGGAGTTCCAAATTGTGATGGATGCAAATCAACATGAATGATTGTTGACCTTCAAAGTACACATGAAGAAAAAAGGCTCATTGATCAAACAAGGATGGATTTCATAAACAAGCAACCATATATTCAAATAGAGATATTGTTGTAGGATGGTATAAATGTGCCTTCAACAATTGCAAGGTGATTCAGAAATGTTGCCTCTACATCAAATGACATTTATTATTGGGGATAAATGAACCTAATAGCATTTGTGAGATCTTGGGCAAGAAAATGCCTCTCTAGTTCATTTGATCAACCCCATTGTTGCCATTATGCATTGTTTTATTACTAACTACATTACATGTTCCAAATTACCCCTATTCACCATAAACTTTTCCTTAGTTGCAACATTTGTCCTATGTGGCATGTACATTTAGTTCTAAAGTTCTTGAATGGCAAGAACTCAATTTAAGTTTCTAGTTGTAGCCACAAAACCATGAAAAGAACATCACAAGTATGATCCACCAAGTTGTTGGAGGTTTGAAATTTAAGATCATCATACCTTTTTATATGGTTTGCATACATGTTATATAAATCACCAACATTTAATTTGATTACAACCATGAAATCATAAACATATGTGACCTTCCCTTGGGCAAGTTTCAACAAAGTTTCCACCACCTCTAAAATTGGTAAAACACAAGTCTATTTCAAAACAATGTCAAGATCAAAAAACATTTCATAATTTGTATTTGCAATTAAGGCTTTCCTTAAAACGTCTTTAACCATCTTCATAACAAATGACGTGTACTTAAACAAGACTTGTTTAGCAAGTGTAAACATAGATGTCCACTAAATTTTAACATTGTGAGGAACCTTCAAGCTTTTGGTCTCAATAATTTCCATTAATTTGTTATGCTCAAGGTGCCTTTTCAGAAAATGAACAAAATACATATGCATTGATGCCAATAAGGCTTCAACTTTCACAACAAAGGGCAAGTTGGATAATACTTACACAACCAAATTCTATTTATCATTATAAGGAATTGTGTACTTTGCAAACCAAGAAATCAATAACTAAATGTCTTAAACAACTACATAATTGATTATAGTCATAGGATCTTACTTTAAATCCTATGTGGAAGAAGTTGCAATCATATATTAGTGGTGCATTTAAATAGTAGATGATGAAGTGGTAATAGGAAGGATGACATTGTTTTTTCATTGCAAATTTTCATCCATATGGCATCCATGATTGATAACAAAGTGATATGAACATGCAAAATATCATTTGGAAATGTGACCAAGATAAAATCATTTCAAATATGATTAAAGAATAAATATGCAAATGACCTAGACAAAATGATATGTCATTACATAAACAACGTGGTCATACAATTACTTTACAATTATTCAAAAATGACTATTAGTAATTTAACATGAGTATAAATGGACATAATAAACTACAACATGCAAGGAACTGATTTTAATTAATGTTTTATATTTAAGTAATATAAGAACATTTTTTACATTTTTTTAAATTATATTCGATATATGATCCATATTAAATATTCAAGGTGAATAAACTTAGATATTATACGTTGAAATAAAATTTAATGGTAAAAGCATGATATATTAGAAATATATTTGTATATTGTTATTTAAAAATAAAATAGAAATGTAATATGTGGAAAATATATAATTTATATGTACACATAAACTTTTATCATAAATTTAAATAAAATTATATATATTATATTTATATAAACAAATCATTGTATTTTACATATGTATAAAATACCATTACATAATTATATTATATTATATTATATGTATACAAATTGAATATAATTTATGATTTCAGAAAATTAGTTAATATATTAATATAATAATAATAATAATAATATTATTATTATTATTAAATAAAAATATGTAGATTAAATTTATACAACATATTTAATATGACTAATTACATAAACATTACTTATATATAATTTATTTATGATCCATTTATAAATATTTTATGTGGATGAATTATATGAATTCATAAGATTAAACTAAAAATTATTGGTAAAATTATGATATATTTGAAGCAAATTTCTATAATATAAATTCCTAAATCAAATGAAGGTTTATTTATTCATGTACTAGCCACAAAGGTTTTTCCATTTACTAATTGTGTGTTTGAATTAATGTTTTTCAAAAAATGGTCATTGAAACATTATTCAACAACAAAATTCAAATAATTTTATTTTGAAATGAATTAAAATTTTATGTAAAATTTATATATATATATATATTGAAGGAAATTTATGAATAAAATTTCTTTTTTTTCATTAAAAAAAATTATTAATATGAATATAAATGATCAAATTTGAGGTTTTATGTAATATTTAAACGAAGTATGGTTTAAATAGAATAAACATTAGACTATTCAGACAACCAATGGGGTGATTTGGTGGTAAAGGAGTTGAGTTCCATCCTTGGGGTACCTAAGATCAAACTTCACAAATGAAATTCATTATGGTCAACATTAAAATATTGACTAAATATTTTGTACCTACCTAGACTACCTAGGTTAGTTGATTACAAACGAATTAAGTAGGCAGATTAGGTGGTTTGTTTAACCACTTAAATTAGGGTTTTGAACTTAGCTTAAATGGTGAAACGTGTCAACAATTGATAGGATGGAAAATAGCAAAATTCAAAAAAATATGATTATTTATATTATAACAATAAAATTTAAAAATTTTAAAATAATGTTCCCCAAGTATTCTTTGGGTCTAATTTGTAATAATAAAAATAATTAAATAATGGCTAGACTATCACTAATGATTTCACACATGTCTTTTATGACTAGAATGCAAGTCATAAACCTAGTCATATATTTGAAGATTTCTATTAGTGTATGTGCCATGCAATGGATGCCTAGCAAAAATGGTGCATGTGTTTGTTTGTTAATTGCCTTGTCATGATGAAAACACATTGCACTATCCATAAAATGTTGTCACACAACATTTTTGAATTGTCATTTTTTTGGACTTTTTTTTAAATACTAAGAAATTGTAACAATCCATGATTGATGAATATGAATCATATTCATACTATTATTTGTATAAAATAAAGGATTCAATGATAATATGTTGTTGTAACATTGATATTAAGGAAGAATTTTTGAGAGGATTTGGATGACCAATTTTTTCTATGTACTTTGAATTATGGTTTTCTTTCCCATTAAGTCCTTTCTTTAGTGAATGTAAGGATTTAGAAGTTCATATTTCAAATTTAAGTTCTCCATAAAGTAAACTAAGGTTGGAATTTTCTTACAATTAATTTTGAATGATAATTTACAAAATTACTTGTGTGATTTAAAGTATCATGCTTTCACATTGCTTATGTAGTGTTAATTTAGGCAAGTATGGACTTCCATATGTGCTTAAAACTATTACACCTTAGTGTGTTTTCACCTATCACATCTATTTTTAAGTCTTGGAAGATTGTGATGTAATTTGGACCAAAGTAAATTAGTTTTGATGCCAAATCCCCATTAGACAAACCCCCAAAAATGGAAAGGCAATCAACACAATGGTTAGCTAGTAATGCACCACCACCATCACCTTTAATGAACCTTGGTAAATTCAAAAATATGGGCACTCTCATCCAATTTTTAATTGTGCATAATAATGAACAAACATTTAGCTCCAATCATAAAAAATGGTTACCTCATCACAACTCAACTCAATGAAATGAAACTTCTAAACTGCATTTCAAGTTACACCAAAACCACATTATGCATGTAGTTTGCCATTTCCCATCCATTAGAATCATTATAATGTGTTTTTCTTTTATGTTTTTATCAACCTTCAAAAACTCATAGAAGCCTTGCATGTTCTTGAAATCCATCATTGGCCTCTTGTGTTTCAAAATATAATAGAAAATAACAAAATGCATTTTTTTGTCATTTCAGTTGTCTTCTTTACATTGACCATTTCTTCAAACACAAAATTACGCCTTGTAAAATCATAGATTATTTCAAAAAAAAATCCATGTTAGGTGTTGGAACTTGTGAATAATTCACACATTTTATACCTTAAAGCAGGGCATGTACATTTTTTTCTACCATTGTGCTTGTTGAACCCATATAGTTTGACATTAGTAACTTTCCTAAGGTTCTACCACAAAGCAAATCTAGCACCTCACATGGTGTAGCTTGCCATTTTCACCAAAAACAAACTCAACCCAAGGAAACTTAGTTGTCCAAGTATCCTAGAAAATTCTTTCCACCTCCCACTATGGCTTACTTTAAACCCTAAACCCTAAACCCTAAACCCTCCCACTATTGGACTTCATTTCTTTTTCTATGCATCCAAAAAAAAAAAAAAAAGGTAAACCACATGAAGTTGTACAAACTTGAAAATGGATCAAAGATTCTATTTTTCTTTCTATAGATAAAAAATCAAATTGGTGGACCTTTGTGAGAGTTTATAGACATGTGAATGGAACATTGGATTTTTTCTCTTTATATATACATACCAAAACAAATAGGCAAAATGTTAGGAGAACAATTGAACTTGGGGTTGGAATTATTGAATTTTTCTTTTGGCTTGAAGGTTTTGATATAATGAAATTCAAGAAGTTAGATTGATCAATAATTATGGCTTCTTTCAAGTTTTATAAAACTTGAGCTTTCATGAAACTCAACAAAAATTCAAAACTTACAATCAAAACCTAAAAATACTTGTAAACAATATCAAAGCACATGTAGACATATGTTATTGTTGCGAACACATAGCATCCATAAATAGCTCAACAAACACATGTAGGCAAACATTAGTTTTTAAAAAATGAATATGCAAGTTGCACATGTGAGTGGGCATTGCAAGGGAATCTTTGCAACCATCAAATTGTTATTATTTTCATGGCCATCGATGTTACCCAAAAAAATATCATTGATTATTATGGAACATGATATATATATAATTGTGGAAGCTTGATGGTCATGTTTGGAGACCTTAAACATATTTTGGATGGGTCAGATTTTGAAGATGATGGTGAAATAATGGTGATGAAGGGGTCATAAATATTGGTTTGATTAAACTGTGGAAAGGGTGTGCATCCTATGGATGAAATTGGGGTTTTTGATAAACAGATAATTTCAATTTTTCCTTTGGAAGAAATATTAATTTGTTTAAAACACATGATGCAAAACATTGTTGAAGGATGCACACAAGGAGGGGTTGCATTTTGTGACCATGCCACCCTCAATCACGAAAGTTGTGGCAAAATTTCCAAACATTTTTCTCACAAAAGCAAATGAATCATTACACCTATGAATGCCATTACATCATGTAGGTGATCATTTAAGTTATTTGATTCATAAGTTGAAAGATTGGCATGAAACAATGATCAAACACACAAATGTTTGCAAGCAAAGATTTCATGAATTAATATCAATCTCTAGATCCAATAGGCATCATATTCCTTTAAATCTTTGCTTGTTCATTTATACTTAAGGCTTATAGTATTATTGTATACCAAATGTTACTAATAATATTTTGGATTTAAAAATCCAATATATGCACATGTTTTATGTTACGTGAAACCATAATGATGTATACAAATTTAGCTAATGGAAAATATATATTGTAGGCATTATACTTCATATATAATCATTAAGAAAACATAAAAAATACCCAATAATTTAAAACATTATATACATTAGGAAAGTTTTCAACAATGAAAATTTGGAAGTTTGGATGCAAGTATTATTTATCAACAAGTGAATTTGGGAAGTTTGAATGTAGGTATTGCAGTAACCTCATTTACATAAAAAAGAATTAATTCATTTATTGTATTTAAAAGAATTCTTCCAATATGTTAAAAACATTACATGCAGGTATTACAATTAACATAAGGTGGGTACAAATTTGTGATGTAGGTATTATAGTTAACACAAGGTGGTTTAAGTCTTTGATGTAAGTATTGGAGTTGGAGCAAAATTCCAATGTGGGTTAGGCTTTGTTATGTAGATATGTGAATGACAATTTGGAATCCAACATGGTTTTTAAATTTCCCTTATGCATTTCAAACACACATTTTAGTTGGATTCCAAACTGTCATTCACAAACATGAAAAATGCAATTGGAATCCAAGTAGGGTGTGGATAATTTTCTAGTTTCCCTTTTGCATTTCAAACATACATTCTAGTTGAATTCTAGACTATCACTCATAGACATGAAAAAGGTAGTTCATGGCGGTGCTCATTTGTGAAAACCACAAACACACACACACACAATAATTTTGTTTGAAGTTTCAATAACGACTTAACGAAAAACAATGAAACAAATAATGACAAAGCAAAGAATGACGAAATGAAACAAGGACTATTTTCAACACACAAATTCTAGGGATTATCTTTTTCACACACACACACAATGAAAAATGACCCAAAAAAAAAAAAAACTCATTTCATAATGGTGATGTTGTTGTGACACGATGTGTTGGTGGCTCCCAATGGTGATGCTGCTAATGATGATGCCATTGCAACATAATAATGCGTTTGTGATGGTGACAATGTTGACGCGTTATGATGTTGTGACATGATGCTACTAGCAATGGTGATGCATTGGCCTCTTGTATGGCTTGCTATGATACGTGACTCCAACATGCTAATGATGGTCTCTTCACAATGACATGGTGACACTAGACAAAAATGAAGAAAGGAACAATGAGAACAAGAATAAGAGAAAAGGAGATGGCATTGGCATTATGAATTGTGAGTTTCATTTTTATGGGGGACCTTCATGGAACAATTTCCTACTCTATGTATTTTGCCTGTCAAGTTTTGTGATGTAGCCAAAGTGGCAATCATCCACAAGAAGACTTACCCAAATTTGGCTATACACAAAACATGAAAGTAAAAATTCAAAAAAATAAAAAATAAATAATTCACCTATGCTTTTAACCTATGTGGAGAAATCGGGTGATTTTTTTTCAATTTTTGCGGATGAAAATATTTTAAACCACTTCATTTTAGCCATTTTTAAGTTCTAAATTTTTCTTTCTGGCATAATTTCAGTTGTAAAGAAAAAGGCTGTTAAAACCAACACCGGTTTAACCAGCAAGCCCATAGCCCCAAGTAACACGGGCTAGAAGTTAGAACCATTGTTTTCCTTCCTCATTTTTGTTGTGTTGCCAAAAGTGGCAGTCCTAAAAAAGCAAAGGATTTTTCATGAAAAAATTGGCCCAAATTGGTGAAAATTTTGAAGAATTTTTTTTATTTTTTTCTAAATTGCCAGATTTTTATAATAAGTTCCAGTAGGTAGCCAAGGATATAGAAATTTTTATTTTTATTTTTCACTACTTTCATATCCAGTATGTAACCAAAATTTGGCTAAATTATTTTCTGAACGATCGCCAGTTTGACTATATCACCAAAAACCTTAAAAAAGAGAAACCCTAGTGGCGGTCATCTAAGATAAGGTTTAGCCTGAATACTCTGCTGAAATTGTGGGGGACTACTACTACCTAGTAGCATAGCAAATCACCTGGACCAATCATTATGATAAACCAATCAGAAATACTGAGCAGCAGTCAGGTCAAATTTATTACACTCTTTTCTTCTTCAAGTGTAACATCGTTTTCCTTAGTCCAAACAGGACCTTATGTGTAAGGGTAAAGCTCCAAGGCTGTGGGCTTTTCAAGCATCATTTAACTCTTCTTCCTTTCAAGGGGGGGAGCTCATTTGTTGGGTGTTGTAAAAAGCCTACTAAAGACCTGGCCCAATTTTTTCAGCACTAAAACAACAAGCTTGGTCTTTACAAGGTTAAAAAGTGCGAGAGGAGGGCATCATTGTTGGAGTGGAGATGGTAGTCCTACATTTTACAAGGGATTCCCTATAGGAAGCCTATAGGATGGCCTTAATAGGGGGATCCTATAGGGGATTGCAATCAAATCCCCTATAGGACCCCCTTATAGGATCCCCTTATAGGATCCCCTCTAGGAGCCTTATAGGATCCATTTGATCGCATCACCTTGTAAAAAGGGGATGCCTAGGATGATGGCACTCCTACATTTGACGGGTATCACCTTGTAAAGATATCATCCATTTTCTCCTATATTTGCAGGCATCACCCTCGTAAGATACCATCCATTTTCTCCTACATTCGTTGGGCATCACCCCCCTAGAGATATCATCCATTTGCTCCTACATTCGTTGGGCATCACTCCCTAGAGATATCATCCATTTGCTCCTACATTCGTTGGGCATCACCCCCCCTAGAGATATCATCCATTTGCTCCTACATTCGTCAGGCATCGCCCGCTAATTGCTCCTGAATTTGCGGGCACCACCCCCTGAAGATATCATCCATTTGCTCCTACATTCGTCGGGCATCACCCCGTAGAGATAGATACCCATGCGCTCCAACCTTGGCCGGGTATCACCCCGTAAAGAAATCAGCTCGGTCTTTACGATGTGTAACGCCCGAGGACGGGCCCATAGTCCGAGTACGCACCCGTCCTCGGGCGTTACCAGGCCTACATACTTTCTGTCGTCCTAAAGTAGGGCTCTAGGGTTTGAGGCTCGCGATTTACGGGTCAATCCTTCTAACTCGAGTTGTTTTTTCCAGGGACGGGATTCTTCGCAGTCTTCTCGTGCTTGGATTTGGAGCTTTCCTCTCTCTCTTGACTACATTCTCACCCACAATGTCAACACAAGAAAGCGGCGGTCGTGTGTGTTTGTTTGGATTTTTCAATGCAGAGGAGAAGTAGGAGGCTCTATTAACGACAACGCTTGCTGCTCTGTTGCTGCTGCTGCTGCGTCCTTGGTTCTGGTTTTTCGGTTTCTTTTCCCTTGTCAATCAACCAGGTTTTTTGTTGATCACCTTCTGGCTTTGTCTTCTCCTGCTATATTTGAACGTGTTGGAAGTTGGAAAGGGATCAGAAGAACCAGATCGGAAATAAGGATGTTAATAAGAGATCAGTGATGTGCTTGTTGCTGCTGCTGTACAGATTCTCTGATGTTTGCTAGATGCGTCGGTAAATGCAGGAGGTTCTAGTATCAAGTGTCAGCCGGTGGGCCATTGTAAACCTCGTGATGGCAGTGGTTTGTTTTGTTTGTGAAAGTGAGGAGAGTACCTACACAGATCCTGTGTTGCCGGTCGATTTAAAGTCTTAATAGACTGGCATTTAGCTCGGAATCCGTTTCACATCGTTTCTCTCAGCAGGAGACAACAACGCCTTTGCCTTGAGCTCTGGACTAGGGCTTGGATCTGAGCTAAGGGAAGTGAGATGACTGCGTTATGCTATTTTGTAAGAAAGATAGATAAAATAGCCGAGCTAAGAATTAGTCTTGTATCTTGTTTATGTTGGGCCTAACCTCCTCACTTAAACTTTGCCACTATTATTGCAGTCTCTAGGCCCTTCCAAAATACCATTGTACAAAAACCTGCCTCTAAACTGTTCTTTCTTGGTTTTGCAAAGAATAGAACCAATAGGTTGTTATCTCATTCATTGGAAATCTGATGCCACCATGAGTTCCTTCATTGTTGATGTTAGAGTCACATTCTTACATACTGTATGTCAATCAACTTTGATTGTTTGTCATCTCATAGTAGAGCAGTCTATTGTGCAACTATGATTATAACCACAGTGTGCATCTATAACCAGTCAGCTGTGCTGCATTGGCAGATTTGGAGTAACACACTGAGGTATCAAAAGTATGGGGAATCAGTGTGGTGGCAACAGTGATACAAGCAGCGGCAAGGTGGATGCTGCTGCTTTTTCAACTTCCCACCATCCCCAAACTTCATCTGCTCCTACCTCCTATGGCAACCACAAGTAGGCTAATGATTGCCTCTCCATAACACAAAAATCCCAAAAAATCAATACTGAGTTTGGTTGATCTTCTCTCTCTCGCTTCTCTTTCTGTCTTGACCACAGGGATAAAGCAAACCTTTAATCCTGAATTGACCATTTTGTGGTTGATCTCTCTACACAGTGGTCTCTAGTTGGAGATCCAACGGTTGG
>Ga0209208_10012646_pt1 | contig 10653 bp, 10 predicted proteins | sample S1TSphfallax_3_FD_187694 | JGI IMG/M metagenome (GOLD analysis project Ga0209208, IMG submission 187694) | Host-associated microbial communities from peat moss isolated from Minnesota, USA - S1T2_Fd - Sphagnum fallax MG (SPAdes) (version 2) | ecosystem: Host-associated > Plants > Peat moss >... | reverse complement strand
GCAGCCGCTCTACACGCTCGCGGCCGCCGACGCGCTGGTGGCACATGGCGCGCACGCCCAGGCGCTCGCCAAGCTCGATGAATGCGAACACCTTGCCGCCACGCTCGGGCAAAACTACGTGCTGGCCGAGCTGCACCGGCTGCGCGCCGAAGTGTTTGCCGCCACCGGCAATGACCGGGTCGAGCCGGAGCTCTACACCGCCCTGCAAATCGCCCGCCAGCAGGGCACACGCTTCTACGAGCTGCGCGCCTCCAGCGGCCTGGCCGCGCGCTGGCGCGCCAATGGCGAAATAGACCGCGCGACGGCGCTGCTGACACCGCTGCTGGCAGGATTCGAAGACGCGCCGGACCAGGCGGATTTGGCGTATGCGCGGTCGTTGCTGGAGCCGGTGACGGTTAAGTAGAGTAAGCAAGCGGTCGCTTTTCTGAAGAAAAGCTCCGCAAAAGACTTTTATTTATGCTGGCGCGGTGCCGGTGGGGCGCGCCAGCCCAGTGTAAAACGCAGATTTTTGGCGTTTCTGGTTGGACCGCTACGCCGCAGCGGAATCAAAAGTCTTTTGCGGAGCTTTTCTACAGAAAAGCGACCACTTACTTCTCCTCAAGCACTCAATTTCCGTGTCCGCTCCACCAGCGCGATCAGCGGCGCCGGGTCGGCGGAGAACAGCCTTGCCTCTTCGCGCGCCTCGTCGGCGATGCGGTCGAGATAGGCTTCCGCCTCCGGCAGCATGCGGGCGAAGGCGGCCGCGATGATGGCCTGGTCGGCGTCGGTCGGTCCGGGCTTGCAGAAGAGTTTCGCGATTTTCGGCTCGCGGATGGCGAGGGCGGCGGGCAAAGTGAGGATCCCGTCGCGCAGATCCTCAGCGCCGCCGCCGCCGAGCGCGACCGCACCTTTCACGTCCCCCACATCGTCGCAGCCATGGTAGAGCAGCCCGAGCAGCGCGCCGAAGCGGCGCAGCCGGCCGCTGCGGTCCCCCAGGCAGGCGCAGATTTCGAACATCGAGCCGGTGTCTTCCCCGGCGATGCGCCGCCAATCTTCCACGCCGAGCAATTGCCGGCGCAGCCGCCATTGCATCACCTCCGCGACGCCGAGCCGCTTCACCAGCTCGGAGAACAAAGCGATCGCCTGCAAATCAGGTCCCAGCGCCAGATAGCCCTCGGCCACCATATAGCCCGAGGTCATCAGCGCGTTCAGCTCGCCGAATTTGGTGTGCATGGTGGCGCGCCCGCGCCGCTCCGGTGATTTGTCGAGGATATCGTCGATCACCAGGGTCATGTTGTGGAAAATCTCGATCACCAGCGCGCCGGTGATGATGTGGTCGGGCACCGGGCCGGGGATCAGCGAGCGGTAGCAGGCAAAAATCGTCAGCGGCCTGAAATATTTCGAGCCGGAGACGAATTGCCATTCCAGCGCGGCGCGCATTTCCGGGTCGCACCCCATCACCCATTCGGTGATGCGCGCGCGCAACGCGGCCATTTCCGCTGAGAAGCCGAGTGAGGCGATCACCTCTTCACCGCCGGCGCCAAAATTATTCATGGTTTTGCCTTATAGGGGCGTGGGGTGAGCGGCCCGGGGGCCGGGTTTGCCTGGTCCGCGGCGCGCGCGACTTTTTCGCCCAGCATGTCGAGCTCCATTTGCAGCCGGCGCGTCTCGCGCGAGGCTGCCTCCCCCGCCTCGCGCAAAAACGCGCGGAAATGCTCGGTCATCTCCCGGTCGGAGAGTGGCGCCGCACCGCCGGATCGCATCACATTGCCCTGGTAGCGGCTTTGCACCTCAAACATGGTTTGCCCGTAGCGCATCGCGCTCCCGGCCGCGATCATCCAGGCCTCGCCCAAAGCCTGCAGCAGCTCGGTTTGCGTGCCGAATTTCGGCAAGGATGCGGCCTCCGCCGCCGGGCGTTGCGCCGCACCCAGGCCGCCGAACGCGGCGGCAAAATCCGCCAGCGGTGCGGGCATCGCGGCCGCGGCGTTGGGCGCGAACGCGCCGCGCGCCGCATTCTGCCAGGCCGCCAGGCTTTGGCTGTAAAAATCGCCCATGGCGGCGAGAAATCCGTTGGCGGACTCACTCATGTTTCAATCTCCGGGATCACCGCGCCGGCAAACTGCGCCGGCGCCGTGGGCCGGACCGGCCTTGGGCCCCGCTGCTGGTCCAGCTTGTTCAAATACACCGCGGCGGCCAGCCTTGGCGCGCCGGCGGCAGCGCGCAGCAGTTGCGCATGCGCGCTATAGGCCGCCCACAACCCGTCCTCAATCGCGGTTTGCCGCTCCGCCGCCGGCGCCCGCAACGGTGCCGCCGCGGCGCGCGCCAACCCGCCCAAGCCGCCCAGCACAAACCCATTCCAGCGCCCGGCCAGGTCAACCATCGTGGCCAGCAGCGCCACCTGGGTTTGCACCGCGCTGCCGAGCATTGCCTTCGGGTCAGAGTTCACGCGGCCAATCTCCCAAAATGTCCTTGCTTTACAATATAGATTACGCCTTAATTTACCAAAATTTATGCAACGGAAGGGCGGTTGATGGCAAGTGACGGTGCGGCACCCAATGTGATCATCGCCGGCGCCGGTGCGGCCGGCCTTGCCGCCGCGCACCGCCTGTTACAGCGCGGCTACGACGTCACGATCATCGAGGCGAATGATTATGTCGGCGGCAAGCTCGGCGCGCACCGGGAATACGGCGCGGACGCGATCCACGGCAGCGCGCCTGACGTGCCGTGCAGCTGCGGCACGCCCGAATGCGGCCGCAGCCGCGATTGGCACGAGCATTGTTACCATATGTACCTCAACTGGTACCATAATTTCTGGGCGATCATGGAGGAGTCCGGCGCGCTCGATAACTTCGTGCCCTATCCGGCGGTGTATAATCTGCGCCGCGGCGATGTGGGCGCGGATCACGGCCCGGCGATGAAGCTGGTCAATGTCGGCTCGCCCTGGACCACGCTCTCCAACTATGTCTCCGGCGTCGGCACCCCGCCGGATATGCTGTGCGCCACGCAGACCATGGCGGACCTCGCCGGCGAGCTCGCCTACCGGGATGACTGGCTGGACAAGACCAGCATCACCTCCTTCATGAAAAACCGCGCCTACGCGACCGACCAGGCGCTCGCCAGCACCGGCCGCACCACCGCGCAGGCCTTTGCCGCGCCCAGCTATCTCAGCTCCGCGCGCAGTTTCAAAGCGCTGCTGAGCTACGGGCTGCGCCTGCCTGAGCCGCAAATGTATCTGCTGAAGGACGCGACCGGCCCCGGCATTTTCACCCCCTGGCTCACCCGCCTGCGCCGCATCGCCAGCCGCTTCGAGCTCGCCGGCCCGCCGATCCCCGATCCGCTGAACCCGCTGCGCGTCGCGGCGGAGCTGGACGCACCGCCCGGCCCCGGCGGGCGCCTGACCATCCGCCACCTCACCGCCGTGAAAGCCGTGCAGGTGGATGACGCCACCGGCAAAGCCGTGAGCCTCATCCTCGCGCCGATGGGCGAATCCCCCTCCCTCACCCATGGCGCGGACGCGGCGACGCCGGTTGGCCCGGGTGAGACCATGGAGATCACCGGGGACCTGATCCTCGCATTGCCGCCCCGCCAGCTCGCCGCCCTGGTCACGCCAGAACTCGCCCGCCACGCCCCCAACCTGCCGGGGATGCATTATCTGCGCATGGAGCCGATGATCTCGCTCGACCTGGTGTTCCGCCGCAAGCTGGAAAACATCCCGCAAGGCATCACCGTGCTGCTCAACTCACCCTATGAGATGAGCTTTCTGGACACCTCGCAAACCTGGCCGGGGGAGGCGGAATCCGGCCGCACCAGCTTCAACGTCATCGCCTCCAACGCCGACGCGCTGGTGCCCTACCCGGCGGATGTCATCATCAACACCATGCTGAGCGAGCTGCAGCATTATGTCAGCTTCGACCGGGCGGATCTGCTGGAATGCCGCACCCATCTGCAAACCAATGTCGGCGCCGAATTATTCGTCAACCAGGTCGGCAGTTGGGAGTTCCGCCCCACCGCCACGTGCGGCATTCCCAACATGTTCATCGCCGGGGATTTTTGCAAAACCATGATCGACGTGGTGACCATCGAAGGTGCGGTGGTGAGCGGCCTGATGGCCGCCGAGGCGCTGCGCCGCCGCCGCCGCGTCGGCGCGCCCATCGCCATCCGCAAACCGGACAGCTACCCCAGCCTCGCTTTGGCCGCGATGGCCGCCGCCACCCGCCCCGCCGCCTACGCCGCCGCGGCGGTATCGACGCTGGACCGGATGGCGGGGCGATTCTACGGGGCGATGTTTCCGAATGGGTAGCAAGTAAGCAGTCGCTTTTTTATAAAAAAGCGACGCCAAAAAATTTTTGATTTTCAGTTGCGATTGAAAATATTGAGGATTATTTTGATGAGCGTTCGAATTTTTGGATATATCATTGTCTTAGCCCTCACGTTTCTGTTGACAGGTTGTGACGGCGACGCAAACTATGCGCCGCCTGCTGGCCTTCCAGTCAATGCGACAGCTTCTATAACGGGGACAAAGATCGAAACGAAAAATCCACTGTTGCCTGATACGCCTGTATTCCTTGTGGCGATCGACGGTATGATGACGAATGGTGGATGGACCAGGTGGAACGCTCCAATATTAGTCACTCCTGGGCAGCACTTGATCGAGTTCGCACAGTGCTTCTGCAACCTTATCCAAGATTCGCCCTCAGGCGCCGTTGCTGTCGATATTGACGTTCATGCTGGCGAATCTTACTACGTTACTGCAACGCCACCGCGCGGAACAGGTTTATTCCAACAGCCATCATCTACGGCTTGGATTGAAGACAGCGAAGGAAATCCGGTAAGCCAAAAAATCCACTTTAATCTTGTTAGTCAAACGCCTTCCATTAGTGTGATTCCAATTTTTTTGCCAACAAAATGATAAATGATTGATTTCCATGCGATGGAAGAGAGGGAATGAATGCGCCTAATTAACATGATCAAGATGAGCAGCCTAATCATTGCCCTCTCATTAGCGGCATGTGCAACTTATCAACCGCCAGAAAATCTAAACGGCCAAAGTAACCCAACGATCACCGGATCGTTTGCCGAGGGGCCGGGATCGAGTACGAAGGTTGTTCCTATCGAGATTGATGGACAGCGCATTGGTGGAACCGCTCTTCACTTCAGCCAAATTGCGGTAACGCCCGGGCCACACGATATCGTTTTTAGTATACTTCGGGCTTGGACGTTTCCTTTTCAGTCAGGCAGCAGTGATATTCACGTAACGTTTGCCAGTGGCGAGAATTACGTAATTCGCGTAAGTATGCCAGTACCCTCGGTAACGCCCGATGGGCAAGCATCAAGCTGGGCAAACGAGTGCGAGGTCTGGGTTGAAACGAGTGATGGGAAACCCGTGACCTCACAGGTTCCCGTACTACTTCAATTAGCAAATGTAAGCCCGGTACCGATCATTGTACCTATCCATTGATCAGCAAGCCGCAATATGGGTGACCGCAGCATCACTTATCACTTGTTGGAGCGGCCTTTCTGGCCGCGTAGACGGTATAAAATATTCGCCTTGTTCTTCAATACTTCTTCGCATTTAGTTAAAATACGAGATTAACATAAAGTTAGAATATGTGACAGTAAATCATACGTATGTTCCACGTGGAACATACGTTAATAAACCTGTCGCAATCCTCTCGCCAAGTCCCGCAGGAAACCAAAAGTTTTTTGCGGAGCTTTTTTGCAAAAAAGCGACCGCTTACTTACACCCCCGTCGCCCCCGGCAAAATCCCGCTCATCCGTTCCGTCCAGCCATTCGCTGCGGGGAGGACTTTGTCCAGCCCCAGCCCGGACAGGGCGGCGCAGAGGCACGGGGCGCCGGGCGCGGTGCAGAGGCAGCCTTCGTCTTTATTACCTAATGTCAGCGCCACGGAGCCGCCGATCTGGGTGCCTTCGCCTTCGCCGCTGCGGGTCAGGGTGATGCGCACCGGGCCTTCCAGGTCATCGGCCGAATCCGGCGCGCGCAGGGCGTAGGCCGGCAGGGGGATCGCGTCCGAGCGCAGCACGCCAAAGCGCGGCAGTGTGAGGGCGAAGCCGCCGGCGTGCCAGCTTGCGCTCTCGCGCCGGTAATGGGTGGAGAGTTCCGGGCAATGGGTTTTTTCAACCCCCCAGATCCGCCGCGCGGGCTCGATCGGGAAAATCTCGCTCACGAAGCTGATCACGTAGAACGCGCCGGGCTCGGCCGCCGCCTCGTTCGGCGTCACGCTCACCGCCAGGGCGATCTCATGGTACTGCCCAAAATCGCTCACCCGCACGTCGCTCGCCATCAGCAGCACCATGCCGCGCCCATCCCCGCAATCGAGCGGGGTGAAGGCGTCTGCCACCCCCTTCGGCAGCAAAGCGGCGGCTTCGCCCAAGCCCACATACCAGGCGGCGTAGCCCTGCGAGGCGTCGATGATCCGCGCCGGCAGGGGGAAGGGCGTGGCGCCATCTTTGCCTAGCGCCAGCATGGTCCCCGCCTCGGCGGGGCCGGGCCCGGCGAAGGGGATGTCGTAATTGGTCAGCACCTCCGGCGGGGGCGCGCTCAGCGTCTCGGCAATGCCCTCCAACGCCGCGGGCAGCGTGCCGGCCAGGCCCGCCAGCAGGTTCACATATTCGCCGGCCAGCGCGCCCAGCACGGCTTGCGGGCTGGCCGGGCCGAACAGCCCGGATTCCAGCTTCATGGTGCCGCGCCGGATCGCGTCCGCGGTCAGCGCCACCGGCCGCGCGACCATCGCCTCGCCGGCGCGCACATAGGCGTCCACCAGCCGCAGCATGTCCCGCGCCGTCACCCGCGGCCGACGCATGATCGGGCGTTTCGTATCGGTCATCGCAGTGCCTATCTCCAAATTCTGGCGTTCATGGCGGTGTCACCCGGCGCTCGCCGCACCGGCGCCGGGCAGGGCCTGGGCCAGCCTGGTTTCGTCCAGCAGCACGATCCGCCCGGGCGAGAGCGCGAGGATCCCCGCCTGCTCCCAGCCCCGCAGGCGCTTATTCACAATCTCGCGCGAGGCGCCGACCAGCTGGCCGAGTGCCGCCTGCGTCATGTCCAGATGCCGCGGCGCGCGCCCCTGCGCCAAGCTTAGCAGGCTGGTCGCGAGCCGCCCCGCCACGTCCTGGAACACCATGGCGTCCAGCTGCACCAGCGTGTCGCGCAGCCGGGCGCAGAGCATCTCGATCACCCGCACGCCGAATTGCGGGTCGCGCGCCATCAGCCTTTGCACCGCCACGCGCTCGATCACCAGCAGCTTGCCGTTGGTCGCCGCCACGATATCCGCCGTGCGGGGCTTGCCGTCGAACAAGGCGATCTCGCCGAACGCCGCACCCGCGCCCAAGGTTTTCACCGTCTGGTCCCGGCCGGCCACACCCGGCAGCACCACCCGCACCTCGCCCGCCAGCACCGCCATCATCGAGGTGCCGGGGTCGCCCGCGCGCATCAGCGTGTCGCCGCGCCGCATGCTGGTCTCCCGCCCGCATTCCAGCAGCAGCGCCATGTAGGCGTCGTCAAACCCCGCGAACAACGGCGATTTGGCCAGCGCGCTGCGCCACATCGCATTGTCAGGCCCGGTTTTTACTTGGGTGCGGCTGGGTTCGGACATTGATTTATATCAGCATAGTTTCGGCATCCGGCAAATCGCCCGGAAGGGCTTTGGGTGTGAACGGATTCACAGCCCAAACCATAACGCCGGCGTAACTCTGCGGCATCGGAACCAACCGATGCCAATTCAGTTACGAGGACGCTAGACATGGAATTCATTATGCTTTTGCCCGCGATCATGACCGGCGCCGCCGTGCTCCTGATCCTGGGCATCGAAATCTCGGACCGCCTGGTCCACCCGATCCGCACCATCCGCGCGATCATCACCGCGCTGCGCCCGGCCCCCAAACCGCCGGTTACCCGCCCGGCGCAAACCGTGTTTGTCCGCAAGGCCTAAACACGGGGGTGCCGCCGGCGGCGCCGCGCCATCTCAACCGGGGCGCCCATTATCGTTAAAAAACTGCCTCTTTCTTTCTCCCGCAATGCAGTGGTTGAACGACGTATTGGCGCATTTCGCGTCTTGCGCTCGGGCGCCGTTGCGCCATGCTGCGCGGCATGAACGCGGTGCGCGAAATCGTCCTGCCGGTTGCCGGCGCGCCTGGCCCCCAGCGCGCGCTCGGGCGGCTTGATCTGCGGTTCCGGCGGGATGCGGCCGGGCGCACGCGGATCCAGAATTTCTATCAGGCGGGGTGTTTGCGGGCGCGGCTGCCGCGTCCGGTGGATGCAGGCTGGTGCGAGGCGGTGGTGATGAACGTCTCGGGCGGGATCGCCGGCGGGGATGCGCTCAGCACCGTGGTCACGCTGGAGGATGGCGCTTCTGCCATCGTCGCCGCACAGGCGGCGGAGCGGGTGTACCGGGCCTTGGGCGGCAAGCCCGCGCGGCTGACCCAGGAGATCACGCTCGGCGCCGGGGCGGCGCTGGATTTTTTGCCGCAGGAGACGATCCTGTTCGACGGCTTCGCGCTGGACCGGCGCTTGCGCGCCGAGCTTGGTGCCGGGGCGCGCTATCTCAGCGTGGAAAGCCTGGTGTTCGGCCGGCAGGCGATGGGCGAGGCGCTGCTGACCGGCGCATTGCGCGACCGGATCGAGATTTTCCGGGAGGGAAGGCTGGTGCTGTGCGATCTGGTGCGGCTGGAGGGTGACCTCGCCGCCTTGCTGGCGCGCCCGGCGGTGGCGGCCGGCGCGCGCGCGATGGCGACGCTGATTTACGCCGCACCGGACGCCTCCGCGCGGCTGCCGCCATTGCGCGCGGCTTTGGAGTCGCTGCCTTGCGAGGCCGGGGCGTCCCTGGTGGACTGCGTGCTGGTGGCGCGGATCTTGGCGCCGGATTCGGCTTCGTTGCGCGTGAGCGTGCTGGCAGCGCTTAGCCTTTGCCGGGATGGCCGGGCGCTGCCGCGGGTATGGCAAGGTTAGGGGGGAGCGTATGAACTTAACGCCGCGTGAGAAGGATAAATTGCTGATCGCCATGGCGGCCCAGGTGGCGCGCCGGCGGCTGGAGCGGGGGGTGAAGCTGAACCACCCGGAGGCGATCGCGCTGATCACGGATTTTGTGGTGGAGGGGGCGCGCGACGGCAAGCGCGTGGCCGAGCTGATGGAGGCGGGCGCGCATGTGCTGACCCGCGATCAGGTGATGGAGGGGGTGGCGGAGATGATTGCGGATGTGCAGATCGAGGCGACATTCCCGGACGGGACCAAGCTCGTCACCGTGCATGAGCCGATCCGATGATCCCGGGCGAGGTGATTGTCGCCCCCGGCGATATCGAGCTGAACCAGGGCGCAAAGCGGCTGGTGCTGAAGGTCGCCAATACCGGCGACCGCCCCATCCAGGTGGGCAGCCATTATCATTTTGCCGAGACCAATGCGGCTTTGGATTTTGACCGGCAAGCGGCCTGGGCGATGCGGCTCGACATCGCGGCCGGCACGGCCGTGCGGTTTGAGCCCGGGCAGGCCCGGGAGGTGACGCTGATCCCCTATGGCGGGGAGAAGATCATCGCCGGGTTCCGCGGCTTGGGGGGCGGCGCGTAATGGCGCGGCTCAGCCGGCAGGCCTATGCGGATATGTTCGGCCCCACCGTGGGCGATAAAATGCGGCTGGCCGATACCGCCCTTCTGGTCGAGATCGAGCGGGATTTCACGATCTATGGCGATGAGGTGAAATTCGGCGGCGGCAAGGTGATCCGCGACGGCATGGGGCAATCCCAGCTCTCCAACGCGCAAGGGGCGGTGGATACGGTGATCACCAACGCGGTGATCATCGACCATTGGGGGATCGTGAAGGCCGATGTCGGGCTGGTGGCCGGGCGGATCGCGCGGATCGGCAAGGCCGGTAACCCGGATGTGCAATCCGGGGTCAACATCATCATCGGCCCGGGGACGGAGGTGATCGCGGGCGAGGGTAAAATCCTCACCGCCGGCGGGATCGACGCGCATATCCATTTCATCTGCCCGCAGCAGATCGAGGAGGCTCTGGCCTCCGGCATCACCACGCTGGTGGGCGGCGGCACCGGGCCCGCGACCGGCACCGCCGCGACCACCTGCACGCCGGGGCCGTTCCATCTGGCGCGCATGCTGCAGGCGGCGGAGGCGTTTCCGGTCAATCTGGCGTTTGCCGGCAAGGGCAATGCCTCCAAACCCGATGCCTTGGAGGAGATGGTGCGGGCGGGCGCCTCCAGCCTCAAGCTGCACGAGGATTGGGGGACGACGCCGGCGGCGATCGATTGCTGCCTCTCGGTCGCGGACCGGTTCGACGTGCAGGTGATGCTGCATTCCGACACGCTGAACGAGAGCGGGTTCGTGGAGGACACGATCGCCGCGTTCAAGGGCCGCACCATCCATGCCTTCCACACCGAAGGTGCGGGCGGCGGGCATGCGCCGGACATCATCCGCCTGGCGGGGCTGGCCAATGTGCTGCCGAGCTCCACCAACCCGACCCGGCCCTACACGGTCAACACGCTGGATGAGCATCTCGACATGCTGATGGTGTGCCATCACCTCGACCCGTCGATCCCGGAGGATCTGGCCTTCGCGGAGAGCCGGATCCGCAAGGAGACCATCGCGGCGGAGGATATTCTGCACGATCTCGGCGCGATTTCGATGATCTCGTCCGACAGCCAGGCGATGGGG
>Ga0209208_10012643_pt1 | contig 10655 bp, 8 predicted proteins | sample S1TSphfallax_3_FD_187694 | JGI IMG/M metagenome (GOLD analysis project Ga0209208, IMG submission 187694) | Host-associated microbial communities from peat moss isolated from Minnesota, USA - S1T2_Fd - Sphagnum fallax MG (SPAdes) (version 2) | ecosystem: Host-associated > Plants > Peat moss >... | reverse complement strand
AAAAAAAAAAAAAAAAAAAAAAAAAAAAAAAAAAAAAAAAAAAAAAAGAAAAAAAAAAAAAAAAAAAAAAAAAACAACCAAGGAGAAAAACAAGAAAATACAACCAAGAATGAAAACAAGAAAGGGGAAATAGGTTTGTGAGGATGGGAAAATAAAATAGGGCAATGAGAAAGTGGGGAATTTTTTAAAAATAAAGCTTCATCCACCCAATAGAACCCACAATGGGTTATGTTGGATTAATGCGTTGGTGGGTGTTAAATCATTCCAACCCTATATGTTGACATCTAAACCATTTTTAGAACATACATTTTAGAATACTGCATTGCAAGATTGTAGTTCGCCAACTTGGAATATTACAAAAATAATAATATCCCAACTCAAAAAAAATACATAAGGAAGTGCCAAAATAATTCACAACACCTAATCACTTATGAGAAAATGTGCCCTAGCATAAAGGTCCATAAGTAGGTTGTAAGCTAATATAGGTTGGTTGTTATGTAGCACATGTAGGTAGGAATTATGCAATGGTAGTCAATTTTGCCATTTTAAAGTATACAAGGAAACATTTTCATGAAGGAGTTACACCATGTGAGGTGAGTAAAATGAAGGTGGTAAGTCTCACTCACCACCCATGATGTGACTCCATAGGAATGTGCCTCCCCCTCCATAAAGATTTTTGCATGTTTAAAATAAATAAAATTTATTTTAATTATTTGTACATGCCACCTTATAAAAATTTGTCCATTATCTTCAATTCTTACATGATTGTTAGGGGATCCATGAAATTATGTCAATAACCCCATTGAGAATGATAAAGTCTTTTTGCTCAAAATTCTTTACAACAACTTGAATAACTTGCTACACAAGCTTATTTTTTCAAAAGAACCTTTAATTTGGATTCCAACTTTTTTTTAAAATTTGAAAAAACCTTCAATTGAGCATTTGTTGGGCCATGCCTTTAAGCGAGGACTACCAATTCATCTGGGCCTACAATACCTTAACATATTAAAAGTAGCTTGGACCTTATGTTACAAATAGGTGATCTTCAAACACCTAAAGTTACCCACATGTTTAAAATAGCTTGGACCTTATGTCAAAAATAGATGATTTTTAAGCACACATTAAAATTATTTGGAAGTCAACCAAACATAAGGTACCAAGAGACATTTTGGGTGAAAGACAATTGAAATCCAAATTTTGAACCAAAAAGGTATCATGGGCATACAATGAAAAACCAAATTATATTTTGTAATAAATTTAATGATAAATCTAATTTAGTCTTGTGTTTTAGATTTCTTTCATTATTTTGCAATTTCATTATCCAGTGATTTCAATGTTGCATTTAATTATTCAAATCCTATGCAATAAATATGCATTCATGGTGTGTTCAACATGGCATTTGATACCCAACTTCAATCAATTTTATAAAACTTGTTCGTTGTGTGAATACCTTGGAAAAAACAAAGGAATGAGAGTGAAATGAAGGACCAAATGACCAAATCAGTGTTGGCTAGTTATTGGTTTCTTTCAATACACATTAGGCTAATTATTTGAATTTTTTAATTCACTTACACATAGGTTATCAAATCATTTTTCAAAATTAGATTTTTGCTACTTGGATGGTATTAGCTTGCTAGAATGAACAATCGCCCAAGTTATTTATATATATACATATATATACTTAGGGATAAAAATTGCTTGGTATGTGTAGGGGTCATTTTTTGCAAGAATTGGTTGAGAAACATTCAATGCAATGTCTAGGTTGGTTATGAAGCCCAATTTTTTTTATTAAAAAAATCCTTGCAGAAGAAAACAAAGTCACGAAAATGACTAACACCAAATATATAGTTGTAGGGATCATGAATTAGTTCATATTATAGTTGAATCTTCTAAATGCCAATATTCACATTCATCACAACTCAAAGATAACCTAAACTTAACCACAATAATATTAGATTTTATTTCACCGTCCATAACACACATGAATGTTACAAGTAGATTTAAATTCATGGAACATGGCTAGTGCCAAACAACAAAATCTTACAACATTATGCAATGTTCCAAAAAAATGAAATGAAACAATTGGGATCAACTCTCATGTTGCCACACTCTTTAAACCTTTGCACCATGGGATATCACCTTCGAATATTTGTCAAAACTAACACATAAACCCACTCAGCATTCATGCCCTACATTCACACTTTCTCTATAATCCCCATAATCCCACATTTTGAACATATAATGCCCCATCAAAAACATTCTTATATCTCTAAATATAACTTATTGTCATTAAATACAACTCCTTCCAATAAAATAAAAAATGACCCCAAAGTTTTGCAAACCCCAATTTTTTTGTTGTTACCCTACAACACACATCTAAAACAAAAATTATACTCACCTATGTTATGTTTTCATTTTTCTAGCAAGTCCAAAACCCAATTGGCTTTGGAACCTGAAGCTTGTCATCATCTTCCATTGCTCAAATTTGTATTAAGGAAGATTACAACTTACAACATGGTAATTTCATTACATTGTAGTTGACTAATGACATATTGCAAAGATTTGAGGGAGTTAATCATTACACAATGGAAAAAAAATGGATAAAATTTCTTCAAACTTGTGAATCCAAAATGTTCATAAACTTCATATCCATCATTCTAGTTCATCAACATTGAAACAACTAACTACATTCAACATAGTATCACTTTCATCAACGATTTTTGCCTATTTTGTGAATAATTCATCAATGGATTGCCCTTCTTGCAAGCAATTGATCCATGCATCAACTCACCAATTTTTCATAATCACGACAAATTTGTTAAGGTTATCAACTCCCAATTTACAAGGTCACATGCTTGTTAACGTTCGAATTATATTAAAGATTATTTTAGACTCAATCTAGGACCTAGGAATTTCAAAAATCTATCATGCAACAAAAAAAATATTGGAAACTATATTTTATGGGACTTCCAATAGGTTGGGGGTAATAAAAAAATCTTTAGGTTTCACATGTAAATGTCGAAATAAAAACAACCAGTTTTTTAGCAACCTATACAAAGTAGCTTCATTTGATGTCATTACTCCAAAAACATATTCATCATCATCAACCATAAGTGCTTCAATAGGGCCAACAATGCTAGGATTTTGGAATTGAAAATCAACCACTAGTAGTGCCATCAAAGTCTTGTTGTCAAATTCCACCACATTACGATCATTTTTGCCTTCCCTACAAATGTTTTCACCACATCAAGAGATTTACAATGCAAATCCAACATCAACGCCAACATGTTATGAGCCTTGCTAACATTGTAAATGGATGAAAATGACAAAAATGGAACCAAGATTGTAATGACTTTTGCCATCATACACAAGTGCACAATGCTTGCAATTCAAAATCAAAATTTCCCTTCACAAAATTAGTGGGGTTGATCTCAAATTGTTCAATCTCATTTTGCAAACACACATTCATTGAAAATGTAGCACTTAAGACATCAAAGACTAACCAATAACCTCAAGTTCGGTTTTCAATATATTGGTTCACAATGGGAAACATAGTTTCACAAATTGTTTTACAAATTGCCCATGTTTGGGCATCTAACACACAACCATGTAACTCTAAAGTTTCTTGTCTCCCATAACAAAACTTAATGGCATCCCAATATTCTAGGGCTTTTTGGAAGAGAATTACCTTGTTAACAAACATAATTTTCAATGTCAATTTTTTATGGTTGAAATTTGCATCAAGGCATGCCCTTTTCCATTCATTATGTCATTTGCAAGACTTTTTAGTCTAGGTAATTACTTTCTATATGGAAGTTCAAGTGGCCTTCAAATTGACCTCTCCAAACCAAAGCGTACATATGCATCATTGCAAACATATTGACACGTTTTGTTGAAAGTGTGGCCAAAGCAATACCCTTGCCAAGGAGCTACAATTCCCAAAGGATTATAATTAACCACATAATTGAAAGCTCGTGCAAAGGTGGATAAATTGTCACCTTCATTCTTCACACATGCAATCAATTTGTCTAAAAAATTGCAAGATGACATTAGATATTTCACCTACATTGCCATTGTAACTTCAACCATGTTAGTGATTTCAAATAGTCTTGTTGTCACATGGCAAGGTACCCATTGTGAATTAATGAAATTCATCACAAATGTAAATGTGTCATGTCCAACTCTAAACATCCACAAATCAAAATAAACATATTATAGACATAAGAATCCAAAGTTGTCACGTATTGTTCCATGCTTTTGACCACCAATGAAGGGATAGCATGTCAAACCATTTGTTTTTAGTTGCAAACACAACTCATGGATTTTGATCCATGACCAAATGCTTCAACCATTGATTTTTCACAATAGAAATAGGCATATAACCTTTAGCAACAAACAATAAGTCTTCCATGAACTTCTTTATTGCGCATCCTCCTTCTTGTAAGAATTAATACTCCCAAAATGATATGTGATGGCCCCATACCCAACATTGATTTTGGATTTGGATTTTTTTCAATGTTGTTCTTTTATTGCAACAAATAAATTGGAACTCTTCTACCTATGCCAAGTGGCTAGATGCTTGGACAATTCATTTTTTTTCATAGACATAATCCCATGCTATTGGTATTATGTGATCGCACCTTTTTGTTTCTTAATGGTATTGTTAGAACTATGCATATGGGGGACATAATGACAAATCACACAATGCATGTTTTGAACGTTAATAGGATTTGGCTTATTGTTGTTGTTAACCACTAAAAAATGCCAAGGTAAATAAACATGTGGTGAAAGATCCATGACTTATAATTCAAGGTCAATTGAATTTTCAATAACTCCTATGCAACTCATATTTCCGAGTCCAAAATGCTTGGTGTTACAATGCTTTCAAAAATAGATGGCATGTTAGGTGTTGAATTGAATCAACCATTGGTCTTGAATCCTTAACTAACCCCATATCCAAATCACCAACACCATCATAATCATTATCTTGCACAAGGTCATCATTCAAATTAAATGCATTAATATTTTCCATTTACATTTTGACCTTATGGGGAAAAAATTAGAACTTTATAAGTTAAATGAATTCAAGTACTATAGAATAAAACCAAAACTAGATTATGGTTTTTGGGAAATTTTTGTTGATGGTAAGTGAAAACATATCCTTAATTGGGATAATGGGACAACCTAACACACTCAAGGCTTTTGCAACATTCTGGTGTTAAAAAAAGGTCACTTCAAGGTCACTATGAAAATATAAGAATTAAAACCATATAAGGAAACACAAATGCATTCTAAATACTATAATAGAATTTGGGTTTTGGGAAGTTGGTGATTGCAAGCATGACAAATAAAATCCTAATTGGGATATCGAAACAACCTAACACACTAAAGGCTTCTACAACACTCTAGTGTAAAAAGAATCACCTCAAGGTCAATTTAAAGTTACAAGAATTGAAACAATCAAAGGAAGGGACAAGGAACACATATGCACTCTAAAACATAAGTTTGTTAAGGATTTTATGATTTTGCAACATTCTAATGTAGAAAACAATCAACTCAAAACTCAAAATAGAAACAACAAGCAACAATAGCCTTCAAACATTCATATGCACCTCAAAACTCAAGACAAAAGCAATAAGCGACAAGATGTGTACATTCATTTACAACAAAAGAAAGGACCCCACTTTCCTATGGACTTTGATTTAGCTCTTAAAGATACACGATTGAGAACACAATTAAAGCAAACAAATCCCCATGCAACTTTTCCCCAATCTAGTTTGAAATTTGTCTTTTCTCCTTCCACTCCTTGAGTTGACACTCACAATGACATTCCAAGGATAAAAATGGCAACCATTGAAGAGCTAACACCCTTGAGAAGATCTATCCTTATTCACTAACAAGCCCAATATTGTTGAAAGCCACCAATAGGGAGCCCTTGAGTGTTAGTTGAAATCAATGTAGGGTTTTAAGTATTAGGATACCTAGATGGATGAAATGGTTTAAATGAAAAATGGATGAAAATGAACTTGGGTGTAATTAAGTTGTTACACCTAGGATATATAGGTAGGGTACAACTTTTTTGTGAAAGTAATACCCGGCCAACAGGGTATGTTTGGGTATCAAAATTTCTGATACTTGGCCAGGTAGGCTCATGCTTCATGCCAATGTATTAACAATACCCAGATCTGGCAGGTAGGTTATACAGTACCTGGAACTGGACCGAAGTTGATAACCGGGTCAAAAAGCAACAACCAGCCAACACTGAACTGAACTCAAGTTCCTCCTTAATCACTTAATGGATATCTCTGGTAACAAATGATAATTTAGAACTACCTGAAAAGGCTATAACTTAAAAGCTCTCTAGGACTAATAAGTAGTCTAGGAGGCAAATGATTTGATACTTCATTCATTTCAAAGATTTATTTTAATTCATTTGCAGGTATCTCATTCATTTTCTTCTTGTGCAATTATTGGTTTAGTTGCAAATTTAGTGTTTTGTTAATAATATCTAAGTTTTTACTTCTATTATGAAACAATGTAATTTGAACTGTAATTACATTTAAATCTAATATAAAATTTTGCACCTAAGTTTTATTTAGGAACCCTTCATTCAAATGGCAAAGCAAAACTGAAAACCAGCTCTTCTTCCTCAGAAAGATGGCCCCTGGCCATGCACATCTTAAACCTGGATCTCCATTGAAAGAAAGAATTGCCGTGAACAGGAAGCAAAACCAGAACAGAAGAACAATCTGAGCTAAGTGAGCTAAGTACCAAAGGCTTGCTTTTTTTATTGCTGTTTTACAAGCTCTGAGTATGCGCCAGATTTATGAAGAATTTGCACTAAATGTCATCATGTCTGGCACTAATATCACAGGATTTGAATGGCACTAGCTGAGCTCAAGCAGTTGATTTTTAAAGCTTTTTTTTGTCTTTAGTAGCCTAGCTTCCATCAATAAGCTGCCAAGGCACTGGTAAGCTTGCCACTGAAAAACAAGATTATCATTCAAAAATCTCAACTGACAAGCCTTCACTGAAGACATTATGATACCCATCATAAGGGGGATTAGAATTTAGGACTTATATAATTACTAAGTACATCTCCGAGTCCCTTTGCATAAGTAGCAGGAGTGAAGACTATAGGTATTAGAGTTTAACAATTACTTGAACTGGATCCCAGACCTAATCAACTGAGCTGGATCCCAGACCTAATTAACTGATCTCTTAATTAAGTGATCTGGATCCCACATCTAACTCATTGATCTGGATCCCATACCTAATTAATTGATGGATCCCAGACCTAATTAAAGTGATCTGGACCCCAGACCTAATTAATTGATCAGGATCCCAGACCCAATTAATTGATCTGGATCCCACACCTAATTAATGGATCTGGATCCCACACCTAATCAATTGATCTGGATCCCATACCTAATTAATACATAACGTCCCACCCTTTTTTCCCCTTGGAATTCCCAACATTTCAAATTTCAGTCAGCATTTATACTTGTTACACTATACAACTTATTACAAGCCTTCTTCACGCTTGCATGCATGATGGTTCATAGCTTGATAGACCATTCATGGTTTGTTTCTCTCTCTCTCTCTCTCTCTCTTTCAGCAATCCAATGCAAAACAGGATATTATTATTCATTCTGAGTTCCACAATGAATGATCCTCTCTGGGTGGTGTGGGGATCTAATATCTTTTCCCACCTGCTTGGTACATGGGGTCCAGTTATGAAAACTATTCACAAAAGAGTTCCAAGCTTCTTATCCTTGTCCATAGGACTATTCCAAAAATGACCTTGGCTCTCTTGACTCAAGCCTAGGGGTCTTCAAGAGATAGTTCTATACCATGGGTTTTTAGGGCATTGGCAAAAGACTCTTTTGCAGGTCCAAGAAAACAAAAGGTGGGAGGAGGAAGGGGATGAGCTGAAACAAAATCTTTAAAAAATTGTCTGGAAATTTGTATGAGTTCAGAAGTTGAAAACAAATTGGGTGGAAAAGTGGGAAGTAAGGCCCTTGGACAGGCATGTTACCAGATGTTGAGACTGCCCTCAGCTGCCTCAGGTGGGTCCCTTATACTGGTAAAGTGCTTGTCCAAGGGCCTTACCGTGTGTGTGTAAGGACTAATCACCTCTCAGAAATGCACAAATAAAAACTGATGGGCCCTTATGAAAATGTAAGAGCCCACCTAGAAACATAAGATGACCTCCTTTGTTGCCTTAACCTTACATTGCATTTATTTTAACTTAATGGATACTCTTTTTTTTTGGGGTACTTTGCATAAAATTTCCCTAAATTGTAATTCAGTAGTGTTCAAATTTATTATTAAAATAACAATTCCCCTCTAGATTTTGGTACACTTCAAATTTTCTTCCAAGGTAAGGATATCTTGTTGCATAATAATTCTAATTGCAAATAGCTGTAACACATATGAGGCCACTTCTACACCCTTTCATTTTTTAAATTTAAATGTCATCACTTCTGACCAATGTAACAACAAATTTCAAGCATTTGCAGGGTTTCTAGTTCTTAACAAAATCATCTTGAAAAAGCTAAAATGCACATTAACTTTTATCTACCTAAGTTTTTAAAGTTTTGTTTTTGTTTTCAAGTGAAGTTCATAAGCATTCTAGTGAAGCATTAATTGGCACTAGAACCCAAAGTTCAGGAAGGAAGATTGAGAGGAAGAGTTTGATTAAACTATATATATATATATATATAATGAACAAATTTTAATTCTTTTGTTGGGTTCAACAATTATTATTCCTACAAGTTACAAGGCATTTCAATAAAAGTTCGTTTCCACATATTACAACATTTTTCATGAAACCAGACTTGACATTTACACTCACATTCTACACAAGCACTCTATACTTGAATTTAATGTGGGACAATTTTTAGATTTTGCAATCTCATTTTCCTTTGAAGAAGCATTAAAAACCTATTGCCAACTTGACTTGACTCTTATGCACTTTTTTATTTCTTGGGTTGATTGCACTAAAGTGAGCACATACCTCTTGTAGGAATTGCACACAAATCCCCAATTAAGTGGGATGAAAATGACCAAGGCTATATAATATGTCCATGGTGTACTTTGAGTGTTGTTGCAAGCAAGTGGTATAGCACTTGGGTATAGTAGTAGTGGGATATTTGTTAACTATCCTCAAAGCACTGTTGGAAAGCCATTAATGAATAGAGGGTGCATCAAGGTGGTTTCTTAATTTTTATACCAGCAACTTTGTAAGTTTTAGACCTAAGGTGCAAAACATATTGAATTTCTTTATCATTAGAAATTCAATGAAATTTTTAAATTGAAATTCAATTAGTTGGGTAATAAGTTCATACTTGAGCCAAAAGGCATGAGCGACTATAGTATTATAATGTTTAGGAGCAACCAAAAGACTTGGGGGTTCTGACATTATACTAGTGTAAATACTTGATCATCCAAATATACCACCTATACATTCAATATGCAAAATCTACATCCATGCAACTTAGAGCCCACATACACTAGTTGTAATTGGTAGGCAACAAAGGGTTATAGATATGGAATACCAAAAGGGCCATACTTGTATATTATACCCTTGCTTCAAAGAATATTTTGTTAGCCAATGGTAGATTCTATTAGCATGGGGCAATTATTTTTCTTGGAGCCCCTGATTTCAAAGTCCATAGTAGAGGGCTTTTGATTTTGCTCATGGGGTTTCTATTCTGAGCAAGGGTAGGAGTTCCATATTTTATATTTCACAGTCTACCCATTTCATTGGGAACTTTGCATAGGAACAAATGGAATTGGAAAAGTATGGCCACATGAATACATGTTCACAATGGAAATTTGTATGTGTTCACATGGACATTTGTGTGTGTGAACACATATTCTTTCCATTTCCATATGTTCCCTTGCAAAGTTCCCAAGAAAATGGGCAGAGTATGAAATTTAAAATCCAATTCATATACATGTGTATTTGGTCAATATAGAATCATAGCTTGCATGGGCCATTGAGCCTTGCACTTATCTACCATGCGCCCAACTTGCACAAGGTCCAAACCTGATGCTTAGAATAAAAAAGCCCATTGCTCAGAATAAAAAACCCCTTGCTCAAAATCATAAACCCCATGCTTGGAATCTACCCTAGACTAATGAAATAATCCAAATAGTCCTATATAAATTTTGTTTCAAAACCATCCTCTTTTCTACATAAACATATATATATAGAACTTCTTTAAGTTTCATTTGGAGGTCATTAAGCATTCCATTGAAATTATGCTAAATTGAACATAAAGTTTATGGAATTTTTATATTTAAAAATGGAAGAAAGGAATGTTTTGAATTGAGATTTTTTTTCAATATTTCTAAAATATTTTTAGATTAAAACTTTGATAGATTATGATTATAATATGAAAAGTTAAAAATATGATCATTTCAATTAAGTTTTATTTTCATGGACTTGTAATCTTATTTTGTAAAATTGTGAAATATATTTTCATATATGTTGATTTTTTTAATGTATTTTAAATATATATTAAAACATGTGATTTTTCAATATTATGCAATGAAATCAAACAACTTCCTCTTATTGATTATTGAAATAAATAATATTCATAATTCAATATATTAAAGCTTTACTTATATTCTTCCCACCCCCCTTT
>Ga0209208_10012642_pt1 | contig 10655 bp, 11 predicted proteins | sample S1TSphfallax_3_FD_187694 | JGI IMG/M metagenome (GOLD analysis project Ga0209208, IMG submission 187694) | Host-associated microbial communities from peat moss isolated from Minnesota, USA - S1T2_Fd - Sphagnum fallax MG (SPAdes) (version 2) | ecosystem: Host-associated > Plants > Peat moss >... | reverse complement strand
AGGAACTGGTTGAGCAATTCCAGTCCGGCACCGGCCCGTCGATTTTCCTCATCAGCCTCAAAGCCGGCGGCGTCGGTCTGAATCTGACCGCAGCGCGGAGTGTCTACCTGCTCGATCCCTGGTGGAACCCCGCGGTGGAAGCGCAGGCCATCGACCGCTCGCACCGCATCGGGCAACAACAAGTCGTCTTCGCCACCCGCCTGATCGCCGCCGACACCGTTGAGCAGAAAGTGCTGGAACTCCAGGCCAGGAAGAAAGGCCTGGCGGATGCGATTGTGAACGCGGACAACAAAGGAATTTCGTCGCTGACCAAAGAAGATCTGGAACTGCTGCTGGCGTGATTCACCTTCTCCCCCGGTCTGGCAACGTCCTTCGACTGCGGCTTCGCCGCCGCTCAGGATCGGATCAGCAGCGCGTGATTGCGCAGGGTTATTTTATTTAGCAAACCATGCGGTGCATCACCTGAAAGTGTGACGGTGCCAATCCCACCCTCTCCGGCGACCAGATATCCACAGAAGTCTATCGTGCAGGTTCCCCCCAGGCGTTCAACGTTCCATTTTCCCGCCGTTTTGCAAATGAATTTTTCCGGCCGGGCACGGCTTTCGACCCAGCCGGAGGAGCGGCGAAATACGGCAGGTTGTCCAATCTCATCCATTGCTGTACAACCCATTGCTGGAGCAGCTATGAGCAAACGCGCGTTAATCGTTCAGGGCGGTTGGGACGGACATCGGCCGGTGCAGATCGCGGATCTGTACAAGCGGATTCTGACGGAGGAAGGTTTTTCCGTCGAGATTTCGGACTCCCTCGACAGTTTTAAGGATGAAGCAAAGCTGCTGGGCTTGAGCCTCATCGTGCCGCACTGGACGATGGGCAAGATCACCCCCGAGCAGCTCAATCCAATTCTGAAAGCGGTGCAGAGCGGTGTTGGCCTGGCCGGGGCGCACGGCGGGATGGGCGATGCGTTTCGCGAATCCGATCTTTGGCAGTTCATGACCGGCGGGCAATTCGTAGCCCATCCCGGTAACGATGGCACCGAATATCAGGTCAAAATCGCGCCGACGCGAAGCGTCATCACCGAAGGCATCTCCGATTTTTCAGTGAAATCCGAGCAGTATTACATGCACGTCGACCCGGCGATCAAGGTGCTGGCATACACGCAGTTCCCGGTGGCGGATGGGCCGCATGTGGGCAACGGGCAGGTGGATATGCCGGTGATCTGGACCAAGGTGTATGGCAAGGGCCGGGTGTTCTACAATAGCCTGGGCCACCACGAGAGCGTGCTTGCCGCCGAGCCGTGTTTGACGATCATGCGGCGCGGATTTGCGTGGGCGGCAAGGTAAATCAGTGCAGAGTGAGCAGTACGGAATGCACAACCAGGAACAACCAGGAAAGGAAACGCAGGTTGACAAATCAGCGGTGCATGTGAGGTTTTTCTTCATGTTGCACCCTGCACTTTGCACTCTGCATTTATTCCCATGATCATCACCATCGATGGTCCAGCCGGCACGGGAAAGTCGACGGTCGCCAACGCGGTCGCCGAGCGGTTGGCGTTCGATTTTCTCGACACCGGCGCGATGTATCGCGCGATCGGCCTGGCGGCCATCCGGCGCGAGGTGGATTTGTCGGACATGCGCGAGCTGGCTTTCATCGCCCGGATGTCCCGGTTGGAATTTGACTGGTCGCATCATCCGCCGAAACTGCTGCTCAATGGCGAACCGGTGATGCACCTGCTGCGCGCCGGCGATGCGACCCGGGCCGCCAGCTATGTCGCGGTGGTTCCCGCGATCCGCGAGATGCTGGTTTCCCAGCAGCGGCAGATCGGGCTTGAGCGCGGCAACGTCGTCACCGAGGGGCGCGATCAGGGGTCGGTGGTTTTCCCGACGGCAGAGCTCAAGATCTATCTCGATGCCGCCCCGCAGGAGCGCGCCCGCCGGCGCGTGGCACAACTGCGATCGCGCGGGGAGATCGTGGATTACACGGAAATATTGAACGGGATTGTCGCGCGCGACAAGCGGGATGCGACCCGGTCGGTGGGACCGCTGTCGGTGCCGGTGGATGCGTCGGTGATTGATTCCACGGATTTGTCCGAGCCGCAGGTGGTCGATCTGATCATCGCAAAAGCCGAAGCGCTCCGCGTGCCGGCGGGAACGCCCGGTTGACTGATTCAGCTCGGGGGCTTTGCTACTGCCAACAGGAAAAAATGCGACCGTCCAACGCTCAACGTCCAACTTCCAACGTTCAAGTAATGAAACTGGATCATTCGCTTTTCCTTCAACGTTGGACATTGATAATTGGACATTAAATACTTGGACATTGGAGATAGTTGGACATTGGAGATAGTTGGACATTGGACCTTCGTATTTTGTGCCTCAACAGACCCTACCACCCGGAGAACAACACACCCGTGTCTCAGCCTTTCGCCCCGTCAACGCCGACCTATTCATTCTTCCGCACCTGTTGCCGAATCGCTGCCACCGTTTTTTGGGATCTCAAGGTTTACAACGCGGATAACGTTCCCAACACCGGCGGGGTTCTGCTGCTCAGCAATCATCTCAGCTTTCTGGACCCCGCGTGCATCGGGGTGCAGCTGCGCCGGCCGGCGAGCTATCTGGCCAAGAGCGAGCTGTTCGAGGTGCCGGTGTTCGGCAGTGTCATTCCGCGCCTCAACGCGTTCCCCGTCCGGCAGGGGGCCGGTGACATCGGCGCGGTGCGCGAAACCATCAAAAGGCTGAAAGAGGGTCGCGTGCTGACGGTCTTCCCCGAAGGCGCGCGGTCGCTCACCGGCGAACTGCAACCGCTGCAGGGCGGTTTCACGCTGATTGTCCGTAAGGCGGGCGTGCCGATTGTTCCAGTGGCGATCGATGGCAGCTATCAGGCCTGGCCTCGCGGCGCACCCTTGCCCCGGACTCACCCGGTGCGCGTGAAGTTCGGCCAGCCATTGCATGTTGCAGAGATGAAACCCGCGGAGATTGTCAAAACGGTGGAATCCGCAATAGCAGGCCTCATTGCCGACCTGCGCAAGTTGAAATGGGAGGAAGAACAAACCGATTTCCCGCGGCACGCCCCGGGCCAAGCATAATATCGCCGCCGCTTAAAGCCGGAAGGGCGCCACCACCCCATTTCAGATTTGGCAAGCCATAAACGCGATTCCTTTTTGGATGACCCGCCCGAAGGCCAGGTGATCCGCCGAGTCCTCAAACAAGGTCCCGCGCCCCACGGCCCGGTTGAGAACATGGTAAACAAATCCACCCGCCTGGGCTCGAGGTCGTCTGGGCATGCGGGAAGCATATCACGACAGGATTTGGAAATCAAAGACTCCCGACCCCTTTGAATTTCTCCGTTTCATTTCCCCCAACAGGTTCGAAGAACTGCTTCCAATTATCCAGTTGCTCCGGAAACGGAACCCATGTTTTGACTTGGCTTTTAACCGAAACACCCCCAGCATAGAATTCGTAGGCGTACGCGCCGTCATAGGGAATAAAACCCCAAGACTTGAAGACCAGAATGTCGCCCTCCGTGAAAGACGATAACGCATCGCCACAATCTTGCTTCACTCGGTACTTACTGCCGGGCTCAAAAAAATTGTATTGCTCGTCCAATTACACTCTCCTATTTTGGACAGTTCAAAGCGGTCGGACAATTCAAAGGACCCGTTTCATTTCCCCTGGGTTCGCCTAATCGAAATCTTGAGCAAAAGTAAAATGCATAAGGCGGCAGCTGCAAGAGCAGACTGCGCCCCTTCCGAAAGATGGCCGGCCAGTAAATCGTCCATCAAGAAACCAAAGAATCCTACACCGTAACCGACTAAGCTTGAGGAACGTTTCATCAGTCGACTTCCCAAAGGTGTTTTCACCTCAATTTACTTTATCAAAGTTCTTTAAGAGGGTGAAGGAAGTAGATCTTCTGCGGTAAATTATTCCCTGCGGTTTTTCCCGTTGTTTGAGCCTCGGGCGTTTAATTTACCCAAAAACGATACCCGTCCCAGTTTATTTTCCCGTAACCGCTACATTGTAACTGTTTACCGTCCTACTCAGATTTTGCCAGGCGCGCGAATTTGCCGGGGGTGGTAGATTTGCTGGTGTCATGAACGGCGTGGAGCTCAAACAGGACGAGCGGTTCAAGCAAGAGGCACAGTTCCTTCGCTCGCAAAACCAGCATCTTCAGCGGGAGTTGGACACCTATCGGCCGGCTTGGTATCGGGCGTCGAAGCGGATCGACACGCTTGAGCAGCAGGTGGAAAAGCTTAAAGCCGAGAACGAAACGTTGAGGCAGCAGGTGAAGGAGTTGACGCTGGCGGCGGCGTCGTTGACGCAGGGGGGCGGCGATGAAGCCGCGTCGGGCGGGGTGGCCATCAAGCCTTCAGTGAAACACCATCGGCGCAAGCGTCCGGGGCGTAAGGTGGGTCATCCGGCGGCGCTGCGGCCGATGCCGGATCATATCGATGTTCATCAGCCGGTGCCGTTGCCAAAAGATTCCGACGGGCGAGAGTCGTGCCCGTGCTGCAACGGCTGTTTGCGGGACATTGAGGAACACGAGCGAGTGGTGGAGGACATCATCCCCGCCAAGGTGGTGGTCAAGTGCTATCACACGCGAAGCGGATATTGTCCTTCGTGCCGCAAGCGGGTGGAGTCTCGCGCGCCCGAGCAACCGCCGGCGGCCAACATTCCCCATGGTCAGTTGGGAGTCAATGCGCTGGCGACGGCGATGGTGCTGCGGATTGTGTATCGGCTGCCGTTCCGCCAGGTCAGCGGGGTTTTGTCCGATCTGCCTGACTTGTCGGTGAGTCCCGGGGCAATCGCAAAGCAGGTGCAGCGTGTGGCCGAGTGGTTCGATCAGGACTACGAGAAGCTCCTGCTGCAGATGCGGTGCGCTCCGATTGTTTACGCGGATGAAACCGGATGGAGAGTTGATGGCAAGAATGGTCAGTTGTGGACCGTGACCAGCCCGGACAAAACGCTGTATCACATTGACAAGAGCCGCGGGGGCAAGGTGATCGAGAGTCTGCTGGGCAAGGCGTTTGGCGGCACGCTGGTGAGCGACTTTTATTCAGCCTATTCAAAGATGGAATGCAAAAAGCAAAAGTGCCTGGCCCACCTGCTGAGGGAGCTGGCCCAGTCGGCGGAAAAGTCACCGGACTTCGCAAAAGGTCCATTCTTCTCCGGCTGCAAACGGCTGATCAAACGAATGCTGCGGCTCAAACAGCAGTGGGACAAGCTGGAAGATCAAGAGTATGACGGGCGCGTCCGACGCCTGGAATCGCAACTACAACAACTGGCGAACGGAAAATACGAAGAACCCAACACAAAGCGCCTCGCCAAACGGCTGCTCAAATATCAGGGCGAACTGACCGCATTTCTGTGGGACAAGGACCTGGATCCCACCAACAATGCCGCCGAGCGAGCCCTGCGACCGGCGGTGGTGGCCCGCAAAATCAGCGGCGGCAGCCGCAGCAAAAACGGCGCAAAAGCCTGGGCCACTCTGGCTTCATTGCTCAAGACCGCAACCCAGCAAAATCGAAAGCTGATGGATACGATCCGCTCGATGTTGATAGCTGCATGGTCGAGCCAACAACCGCCAACCATGCCGACCGGACCCTGATTCGCAATAGCACGGTAAACAGTTACCGGGAAGCATATCACGACAGGATTTGGAAATCAAAGACTCCCGACCCCTTTGAATTCCCCTTTGAATTTCTCCGACCCTTTTGAATTGCCCGACCCCTTTGAATTTCTTCCTTTGAATTTCTCCTTCCACCAATTACGGCTCGTGTCCCCTTCAGTACCCCCGTCAATTGACACAAAACGCGACGAGCGGACCAGGGAGAAGGAAAATTACTGCAAGCAACAGATTTCGCAGCAATCGAGTTTTGATCCTTGCATTTATTAATTCCGCCAACGGATATTCGATCAAAATCGCCAATATAGCCAAGACGGTCAAAGCAATGCCTGCATGAAAACCTGTCCTGCGCAGCTTGAGTTGATCGTTCAGAATGTTTGTTGCAATGACTCCAACAAGCCAAAGCGAGAACACCAACAAGTAAGGCATTCCAATTGATCGGGCGGTCATTTCTCGAACTCGATTCATTTACAGCCGAAATAATACCATTCGTCTTGATTTGGCGTCCAAAAATCCTGCCATTCCTTGAGATTCATCCAGTGGATAGTCCTTGCATCTTCGTCGCCAAAATAATGCCAGCCGTCAATAACTGTCTCTCCCAGAGACAGAAACGGGGTCGTATGTTACCTCGAATGGATTTCATGCCATTTTTGATCCCAGTCGTTGTAAACGAAGCGCCGCAGGGCGTTGGGTCCGCTCAATGTGATCGTGAGATCTTTTGACGCGGGTGCCCCGCTGATGTCGGCGCTCAGGTTTGGCGCGGCAGGATCGGTCATTAGATCGGCTTGAGTGGCGGCAGTTGTTCCATATCCAATAACCATAGCGAAATAAGCGCCTGAGCTCTTGTCTTCAAGCACTACGACAACAACATTATTAGCCAAGAGCCACGCATTCACCAAATGGTTCCCGGCCGGTTCACCATCCCCAACAAAGCCATCACACCCCATCTCGCTCGAATGAACTTCAGTCGGTGCGACAGGTTGTGTGGTCGCATGGTTTATCAAGTATGACCAATGCACATATCTTCCTGGGGTAAATGATTCTCCCTCGGCCGGCAATTCTATCTCTTCTTTCATTGTCACCCAGAAATCACCCAACGCGCCCATTGGCCGTCGCAACAGTATGGTCGTTTGTTCAATCTTTTGTTTATTTTGGAACGACTCCAGAGGTGGGCCCGGTGGTTTTCCGAGTTGCGTACAACAGCCAGCCAGGCAGGCAAGAGGAAATGCGATGATTGCCCACTTTATTCGGATCACGTTGCTTCCTTTCTAAATCACAAAGAAATTCTGCTAGTTACTCCACTTGTTATCTGGCTTACCTCTTGCGTGCTTAAATGGTATGATTCGGCTTGTCGCTATGATATACTCTCCAGCCATGTAATCGGATTCGTATTTTGCCTGCGTGGGTGGCCGAACCTCGTCAGGTGTGTTGGTGCCGAGGGTCGTCTCCTTAACGCCATAGGAAGGATCATAGATAACGTAGTTGAACTGGTTTGCCTTACCGCTTTTCGTCTGCCACATCCAAGTTGACACCGCGTGGTTTGCGAAATACCACTGGAGCGGGATTCCGCCCTGAGCGGCTTCATTGGACGGGACGGCGACATCCTCGCCTGCGACAGGCGGTGTGATGCTGGAGGATGAAACGGGGACGTAAATAGTTTCCGCTTTCGTAGCCGTTGCGCGAGTCCCTTACAAACACCGCGTATCTGCCGGGGCTGTTTAGGTCGAAACATTGGCTCAGGACGAATTTAGACTCAACTGACTATCCTGGCTCAATGTCAATAAAACCAACGGCGCTAAAGGAGACTATTGGCGTCGAAACCGGACCTTGCTTGCACCAAGGGGGAACATCTCAGACCTATCGGCTAAGGTGGTTGGTTGTGCCATACCACAATGTTCCAATCAGGTTAATCAAGAGGAAATCCAAAGGCGTCGGGCGACCAACTCTACAATATTAGCGGCGTCCCCGTTTCACTTCACCAGGAGTTCATTGGCGGTCTTGCGCGTGAACGCATTCTACCCGAATCCAATTTGAACTTACGGCATCATCCGTACTTTTTACAATGAAACCGCAGTTTCCGACAACGAACGCATTGCTCGGCAATGGGAGGACGATAAATGTCGCGCAGTTCGGTTCAATCTGCTGCAGGGTGGTTACATGAATTGGCAAATGTTCAAGAGCAATATGTTCGCTGGAACTGCCGGGTGGAAGATGAGAATACAGAATAAAATGAAGGCCGTTTCCCGCAGGCGGATCAATCTTCTGTACCTCCTTTTTCGACATCGGCAAATTCTGCTCAGAATCACCGCTGTCTACGATCTGTCTGGCTACAATTGAGTCCGCGATGCGTACGGCATCGTTCCCTTCATTCAAAATTTCAAGAACCAAATTCGTGCTGCCACCCTTTGAAATTGCCGAAACTGAGGAGTAAAGCGTAAGTTTAATGGAGGGCATTTGCATTTTCTGGTCCAATGCTTGTCCGACATCACCTACCAAATTAAGCGGCGGAACAAGCAATAATAAAAAAGCGGACAGAATTCTATAGCTCTTCATCTGATAACCTCCGATGTTTTTACGGGCTATGTTATTTTGCAGGCCCGCCCGCGGGTGGGGTTGTGGGTTGAGTGGACGCAGCGGTACCATGCAAACCTGTTATGCCGTAAATCCCACTAAATTCCCCATTTCCACTATCTGGCACCTTCTTTGCCCGGAGTCAACACCAGCGAAGGCGTGCGGTCATCGTGGAGTGGACATCGTGGAGTGGACATCGTGGAGTGGACATCGTCCGATCAGATCGCCGCCCGCACCGTGCGGCGCGAATTTCACGCCCCCTGCCCGCACCAGCCCCGCCAGGTCCGTCCCACGCTTTAACCGTTCAATCTCATCGTCGGGGATGCAGGCCGTGTTTCGGCCTCCTGCCGTAGACCCGTCAAGCGCTTTTTGCAATTTTGTTACGCGGCGCGATAATATGCCTACTGATTCTAATTCGCAAGCCATTACGCCCATGCGGGGTAAAGCAGGCCCTTATGATTGCGGTCATGCCAGCAGGAATACCACCAAAGTTAGAGCGAACCCCGCTCGGCCATCGCATGGCCGCGGCAAGGGAGAAAGCCGGATTGACTCAGACCGAACTGGGTCAAAAGCTCGGCATCTCTCAGCGCGTCGTTGCCAACTGGGATCGCAAACCCGTCGCTTTGGGCGCCGAAGAACTGGCGGCGCTGGCGGATGCCCTGAGAATCACCGCAGATTATCTGCTCGGTCGTCCCGGCGCCAAGCAGCCGGCCCCCAAGGGACCACCGGGCATGCTGCGCGTGGCATTCGAGAAAGCGCACAAGCTGCCGCCGCGTCATGAGCAGAATCAGATCGTCAAGTTCGTTGAAGCCTGCGTCAGCCAGTATGCTTCCAAGGCATCGTGAAGCAGCTATGGCGGCTAAAAAAAGTAGCGCTGGAACCAAGCCAACCGACGGGCTATTTCATTCGATACAGTCCACAAGCGAGGTGTTCAATGTCTGATGTGATGATTCAAGGCAATTGGGATGATCTGGTAGCCCGTCAGGATTTGCACGGCCGGCGGGTCCGGATCATCGTCCTCGACCCAGAGCGTCCCGATGAGCGTCCCGACAACCCCTGGCTCAGGAGCCTTCACGCCTGGGCCGACAGCCACATGCCTCTGGGCCATCTGGTGGACGACAGCCGTGAGAGCATCTACTCCGGCACAATTGACGATCCCCGATGAGGACGATCCCCGATGATTCTGGTTGATACCAACATTCCCCTGCGCATCGCCCAGGTTGGCCATCCGCACCGCCAGGTCGCGCTCGATGCGCTGGAGCAACTCACACTGCGCGACAATGAACGGTTCGCCATCGCGCCGCAGAGCCTTTACGAGATGTACGTGGTCCTGACCCGGCCGGCCGTCGCCAACGGCGGGTTTGGCATGACCGCCGCCCAGGCCGGCGCGGAGATCGCCGCCACCCGCGCCTTGTTTGAACTTCTGCCCGAGAGCGCCCAGGTCTATCCCACCTGGGAAGGGCTGGTCGCCAAGTACGCCGTTCAGGGCAAGCGTGCCCACGATGTTCGCCTGGTCGCGCTGATGATCCAGCACCGCGTGCCCAAACTCCTGACCTTCAACGACGCCGACTTCCGCGCTGTCGTCGAGATTCAATCGCTCAACCCCTTCGACGTTCTGGCCATCCCCAGAACCTGATTCAACACGCCAACCGCGCTAACAGCAGTGCAGGTGGAAAGGGGCCGGCAATGACGCGCATAAAGCGACCTCAGCCTCGGCTCCAGAGCTGACAGGGAGCGAAGAAAGTACCTTCGCTCAATCGTCCCTTCCACTCCATCGCCCCGGCATCGGCCCCCAACGCTGCGCTCTGTCGTGAGGGCCGACGCCGACGCGACGGAGCTACAGGGACGATGGGGAAGTGTTTTGTTGTGCGCGCAACGGCGCGGGATGACGACCATTACGCCGGGTCGATGTGGTCAACCGGGGCGTGGCCGGCGTACAGGAACTTCGCCAGGCTGGCTGGGTCGTGGATCGGAACCTGGTATCTTGCCGGTGTGTCCACGCAAATTCATCCGTGGCGAATTACCGCGGCTTCTGCTGCGCGCCAAGCTTACCGGACCGTTTAATCAGGTAAATCCCGCCCATCGTCAGCGGAGCGCTGCCAAAAGCCAGACAAAAAGCGACCGGAGTTTCTCCGGACCATTGTTGGACAAAAGAGAGCCGGTGTATTCGTCCAATCACTCCAAGGAGAACCGCAGCCAACACAAAGCCGATGAACGCCAATAGAGATGCCACGAGCAACCTAGCCAAGGCGACGCATGCAACCCTGCAACTCATAGCTTCTCCGTAGGCAACAAACACCCACCCTAAACCAAATTGCCCAGTCCCTTTATGAATTTAACCGCCGTATCTATTAAGGAGAAAATTCAAAGGGGTCGGGAGGTAACTGTTTACCGTCCTACTCAGATTTTGCCAGGCGCGCGAATTTGCCGGGGGTGGTAGATTTGCTGGTGTCATGAACGGCGTGGAG
>Ga0209208_10012641_pt1 | contig 10655 bp, 8 predicted proteins | sample S1TSphfallax_3_FD_187694 | JGI IMG/M metagenome (GOLD analysis project Ga0209208, IMG submission 187694) | Host-associated microbial communities from peat moss isolated from Minnesota, USA - S1T2_Fd - Sphagnum fallax MG (SPAdes) (version 2) | ecosystem: Host-associated > Plants > Peat moss >... | reverse complement strand
GAGAGTCCAAATCGGGACATTTTCGGGACTCCTTTTTGGGAGTCCTGGGAATAAAAGCCATTTGGATGCAGGTGCCGCGGAGCAACGCACTGAATATTATATGGGGGAAGGTGGTGGCTTCCCCCGAGTCCGGGCCGTGGTGAGTCAAGTGAATCCGTGTTGCCCGTGGCTTGTCCCAACACCCAGAGTGTTTTCAAAGGTGAACTAACCAACTTGTGGTTGGTTTTTGTTGTAGGTTGCGAGTGAGTGAATAAGCTTGTCCCTCTTCCTAGTCCTATCCCAGAGCCTCAGCACACCCCTCTACACCTTTTAGTGCTGAATGCTGGGAGCGTGCCCTCAAGTCCCCAAACTTCCGCATTCTTGAAGTTGAGGCCACCTTGGGCCTAGCTTGGGACTTTGGGGTTGTATCATTTCAAAATGTGAACGTATTTAGGGTCAAAATATAAGCCACAAAATTCATGTTCAATTTTGTTATTCCTTCCCTCCCAACACTTAAACTAAAAGAAAATTTTTAAAAATGTATATTGCAAAATAAATAAATAAATAAATAAATAAATAAATAATTCTTGTCTTATTTTCCATGTATTTGTTAGGTACCCAATTTTCTACATAGTTGGGATTTTTTTGGGTCTAATTTACCATGCTTTCAACCCTTTAATTAATAGCGATAGAATAAACCCTAATTTTTAGATCTAAAGCTCACATCTAACCCTATATGAAAAGTAAACCTTAATTTGTCATTAATACTTGAAAAAAAAACAGAAAGTTCCAACCTTATGCCTAACTTTCAAAAGAACTTTAATTTTCAACCCTTTATGTATATAGTGTTGATATTGGAATTCATTTTATGGTCTTTTATAGTCAACAATGTCTTTCTTACATAAATTTTCCTCCCTTAACCATAAATTTTCTATAGTTTTGTAAGAGTTATGGAGATTTAAAGGTATTGCCTTTCATTATGGACAGTTGTGATGTTTATGTTTTCATGTTTATGTTTTATTTCTTTTTGGTTTTTGTTTGAACTTCTTTATGTTTTTGCTATGTGTTTTGGGAGCACTGTGTTTTTGGACTACGAAAAGGATTGATATTATTGTTGTGTTTTAAGGTTGTTTATAATGCAACTTTGTTTCACTATATATTTATATCTAATAAATTTCAATACAATTTTTTTGTATATAGTTTGCTTTCATATAACATGTTTTGATATAGTTTAATTTTATGTACTTTGTTATGATATAATGTGTAGTATACTTTTTTTCTTTGTTTTATGTAGATTGTGTTTGTAAAATATATTATTTCTATGTTTTTTTTAAAAATGATGTTTTTCCAATATTTGTTGAATTTTTTTTGTTGTATTCTGTCTTTTGTTGTTGGATACTACTTGTATTCAGTGGCACAAATTGTTGCTAGCCTAAACAAAATAAAATAAAATAAAATAATATTTTTTAAAAAATACAATATTTATTTTTGTTTTAGGTGTCACTAACGTATAGTAGAGAATGTTGAATGGATGTTTTGAAGGTTATATATTGAATAGATATGGGTCATATGATGTTGTAAGGAATGGATACAAGTTCATACATTGTGATCTTACAAATAAAGTTGGATTCCTAACTATCACCATTTATTGTAAGGGTTACCTTTTCATCTCATCTTAAAATGTTGGGTCTTTCATTCAAATCCAAAACTTTGGGGTGACATTTTGGAACAAATTTGAAAAAGGTAATTGGTCATTTGTCTTAAAGGTTGGAACCGCCATAATGATTGAACAACTTAATCCATTCATGCTTGATCTTCGTTTTGTTGATACTCACTCCATTTTATAGTTTCATCCAATGACAAGACTTACACATGAACTTAGAACAATTGAGCTTGTGGTCACTAGGATACATGGCAGGTCTTCAAAGAGTTTCATTTTGATTATTACTAATGGTCTGGGGCCTAATGACACACAAGCACTGTATTTTTTCCCAGAGTTCTACCCCCAATATTTACTATTGGTTGAAACTTACAACACTAGAAGACTTGCAAACTTTTTGGCTAAAAATGTGGGTAGTTTTATGTTTGGTGAACAACTTTTGACAAACTTTTCAACCCATTTTTGTCATTCTTGTGCTTGATGTTGCAACCATTCAAAATTTGGTGGAAGTCCACAACAAACACATTGAAGGGTAAGTAAATCCTTCAAGATATTATTATAACTCTATTATAACTAATCTCAAGATTATACACAAGCCAAAATATCATCTTTCAAAAATCCTCATATAGAAATATACCGATTACTTAGGGGTCAAAATCCCTGAAGCTACTATACTTTTATAATGAATATAAAAACACAATATCCTTGCCATGGTAGGCAAGGCCAACAAAAACACTGGCTGGAACCTATAAGTCTAAAATTTCATGCAGCCAATGGGAAGGCTCAGCATGCACTCAAAGTTGCCTTGATTTGTTTCTTTTGAGTTGGTGGGAGGGGAGGGGGGGTGGGATTTTTTTTCATTGTGTTCCCAACATGTTCCCTTCAAGTTTCCATTGGGTTCCCAATATATTCCCTAGGTTCCCAATGTGTTCTCTAAAAGGCCTTCCCAATAGCTAGCACCTCGCTTTTAATCCCATATGTTTTGCCCAAAGTTCTCCCTGCCTAGTATATATATATAGGTGGGCCAAAGGGAGAGGCCCTCCATCTTTATATAGAATCAAATTGGCTCATTGCCCCCAACAAAAAAACAAAATCTTGAACATGTGAGGCACCCCGAACTATAATTAATATGAAACAGAATAAGTACCCCCAGTAGCCAAATTTGGAAATAGAATTTCCATACAACCTATGGACTATTCTTTGTGTGCGATTCCTACACACACCTACGTCACATAATTGAAAATTTAAAAAAACCCTTGCTCACGGAGCTTACGAACCCTGTACGTCGAGCGAGGGGCAGCAGCGGGAGCGGCGCTAGGAAGAAGAAGAACAACAACGAGGGAGGTGCCTGCAACGCGAATTGATCTCGACGTTGCGCTTCATGCGTCTGCGTGCGTCCTACTGCCGTTTCTGCCTAAAGGTGTGTTGTGGGTTCCGTTTTTGCGAGAACGTGTCAACCGGAGCATGTCGATGATGCAGGCGGTGAGAGAATTGTGGACAAAACGATGAATCGAATTTGCGAATTGTGTTTAACGAGTTAATTTCCAGGTAGCTTTCAAGTAGATTTCAGAGACGGAGAGAGAGTCATGAACACGAGTGGACCAGAAGCAGACGGACTTATGAATGCGGCAATGCCGAAGCAGAGAAGGAGAGGAGGAGGAGGAGGAGGGGCTGCAGAAGGAGTTGTGTGACAAGACAGAAGAAGACGGTTATAGAGGAGGTGCTGAACACGAGAGGACCAGAAGCAGATCGTATGAATGCAGCAATAAAGGAGCAGAGAAGGAGGGGAGGGGTATGCAGATGGAGTTGTCTGTCAAGACAGAAGACGGTCTGAGCAGCATTGGAGTGGAGACGAGATAATAGACGAAGTAGATGGCAGGAAGAAAGGATGCGAAATCAGGAGGAAGTGGAGGCGAAGTGTCTCCCCTTGCCTTGCAGCTTCAGCAGGCATGGGTTCACACGCAGATGCCCAACGCGAAGAAGCGCTCTGCTAGCAGCCAATTGACAAATAGCTGCATGCCCCCACCCCAGCAACGGGAACAGCAGCAGTCTGCTTTAGAATCGCTCTCTTCCATCTTTCCGGAGCTTGCCGCGCGCCTCCCTCAGAAGAAGAAGCCTATGCTCTTTCCTGTCTTCCAAGAGGGTGAAGATCCGACGCCGAAGGAGGTCGAGGTCGGCTTCACCGACGATGCTTTAAGGTCATCATGTCCGTTCCTCTTCCCTCATGACAGGCTGCAGAGCGTCGTTAGTAGAACACAGTGTGTAACAACTCCTGCTAGTCCCCTTCCTCATCGACCACCACTCTCTGCTACCACTCGTGTTGTGCACAACTCCAATTCATCGGCGCATCTGGCGCCGGCAGCACCTGCTGATCTCGCCTCTCACTTCTTTCCCAAAAATAGTACTAGTCTCGCTTCTTTGCGGGATGCATATCCTAGTCCTGATGATAAAGGAACTGCGCCTAGTCAAGGAGAGGCGGGTTCAAGTCCGCCTAACTTGGCAGATCTCGACGGTGTGGATTTTTTCATGACGGAAGGAGAAGCCAACACTTTCCACGAGTACGTGAACAGCTTCGTGGAGGAGGAACCGGAGTTCAATAAGTGTATGTTTCTGGAGAGTAGTGCATACCAAGCTATGGCGCAAGAGGTGGGGGATCTGATAGCTGGTGACGACGCTTCTCAGTTTGACATTGAAACCCTTGAGAAGGCTCTATACTCAGACGATTGGCTGAATGATATTCTTGGTGGTCCCGTAGTAGCTGACATCTTAGATGGACTCAAAAATGGCTCAAGAAACAGCTTCACAAATGATGAAGCTGGTCATCCATTTCTAGACTTGGACCCTGGAAACAGAGCTTTGGGAGCACCTAGTCGAACAGAGACGCAACCCCCTGAGGCAGCTGCAGCACTAGGGGCTCAGAGCAGCATGTCTCAGTGCAGCTTCAATTCTGAGTCTCTTACTGCATGCTCAGAAGATGCCCTTCACCATTCACACATTCCAGATGGAGGTGGCAACAGCCACCATGTCTCAAAGCCAACCAGCTCCCTGTGGATTACAAATGGGCATCCCGTACTTCAAGATGATCTGCATCATCTTCTGTTCAGGTAAATTATTCTGTTCCTCCCCTGTTTCCCCCACGCCCCTATACTCCCCTTGTAGATGAAAATGGAAGTTTGTGATTCCCTTCACCCATGCAATTGCAGGTAACTTGTGGAGAAACAGACACACCTCTTCTGGAATGATATTGCCTATTTTTAGTATTTCTTCATTGCTGACCTTCTTAGCAACCTTCTTGAGCAAGGAGGGATCTCTTCTTCTATGGGAAGGACAGTCACTGGGCCAGTGTCTCGGAAGAGAATCTTTGGCTAAGAAACAACGTGTACACATTTCACATCCATTAAGGTATATCAGCTTTAGGGTTCTCCTAAGCATAGAGCTACACTTGTGTTTCATGTGAAGGACGACTTCATACAACAGATCCAGAGACATCTCAGCTTATATTGCTGTGGGTTGGTCCACAAGGTAGTGGAAGTTATCCAGTAGCAGCAGTAGAAAATTTACACCCATGTGAAGAACAAAGCACAATTAGTCAAGGCTGGTGTGTTGTTGCTCTCAGAAAATCTGCTTGTTCTTCAGTACATGGCAATGACCCTGTCAGGTAATAGTTCATCCTACTTGAGCTCTCCCTTTAGCAATCTCCATGATAATTGTAGCCTAATTCCTTTGGCAGACCTGGCACACGTGGTTGTCTGCTTCTAATTTGTAACCTTCACGGTTCATGAGTTTTCCTAATCAAGTGACGCTTGTTGCATTTTACTTCAGGTGTGCACAGGTGATTGAAGCAAATGACATATCACAAGCTAACAAGCTGATTGCAGAGCTTCGCCAGCACTCATCAGCAATTGGAAATGCAGAACAACGCATGACCCACTATTTTCTGGAAGCTCTGGTCAGTTTACTCACTGGCCCTCATTATTTTGCTACTCAATTAGCTGTTGTTGAGAACAGTATGCAGCTTGTACAATGAACCTGGAAATAAGATACATTCATGTAAAGTGAAAGTATGGGTTGAAGATAGTTGAAATATTTGTCATAGTGATGGTTGCAAAAATAATGTGTCATATGAGTCCCTGATTCAGTCTTTTGTTTGAAGATTACAGTTTTGCTAGACATCTTTTATAAGAGACATGAAAGCTGAAGGTCAGATTGCTCAGGTGGTGAAAGTTATTGAGTTGTTTGATAAATGGATGCCAGGTTGCAAGAATGACAAAAACAGGTGGACAGCTGTACACAGCTGTGAACCACAACCATCCCTCGGCACCTGAAGTATTGAAGGCCTTTCTCAGTTTTTTTGATCATTGCCCCCTCCTCAAAATGTCTTACTTCTTCTCCAATATGGCTATTCTGCAAGCCTTTGGTGATGCAAAACGAGTCCATATAGTTGACTATGGTATCCTCTATGGAATGCAATGGCCATCTCTTATTTACCATCTTTCTCAGCTTCCTGGAGGGCCACCTCACCTTCGGATAACAGGTATTTTTCAATGGCATTGTCCTCTCCATCCTGGGTTGAATGAAAGCTCAGTTGCAGCAGAGATACCAAAGCTGTGTTTCTTTATTCATAGGAACCCTCAGGCAATCTGTGGCTTTCAGGAACTAAGTTCATAATGGGTCTAACAAGGATAAATTGATGTGGAGAAAATGACATGCTGTTAAAACTTTGCTTCCTTCAAGGTTTTGGTGAGGCCATAGCTGTGGAATTTGTGACCTCTGTCCTCTTTTCTGGTTTCAGGCATTGATTGGCCAAAACCTGGATTCAGACCCACTGAAAGAATTAAGGAAACCGGTCACAGGCTTGCTTGTGTGGCTCAGCAACTTGGAGTGCCCTTTGACTTCCATGCCATTGCTGAGAAATGGGAGGCAATCACCCCAGCACACCTTTTCTTGCGCAGAGATGAAGTACTTGCAGTCAACTCTATTTACAGACTTCACCATTTGTATGATGAATATGTAATGGCAGCAAGCCCTCGAAGTCTGCTTCTGAGCAGGATTCAAAGCATGAACCCAAAGGTACGGTTTCATTCTTTGCATGCATTGTCTTGTTATGTCATGACAATGCATGACTAATGGGAGAGTTGTTTATTGCCACACCCATGTCAGTAATATGTCTCATTGGATAATTCCCTCTGAAGCATTTCAATGCAGTCCAGTGTGGTGCATTGTCATTTCTATATAAGTGTCTGTATTTCTTTTGTTGATTTGAATGCTGTGAGGTCTTTATTTCATGAGAAGGGTGCTGAAATTGGATCATTGGTGGTGCATATGAGACAGTAAATCTGTGCATATCCTGCTTGGCCTCTGGTTTTTTAATTTCTTTTCCTTTCAATTTTTTCATTTCTTTCTACAGATATTTGTGCATGGAGTGGTGAATGGAAACTACAATGCACCCTTCTTTATGTCCCGGTTTCAGGGGGCTATGGATCACTATTCAGCATTGTTTGAAGTATTTGGTGCTTTACTGCCAGCAGAGCATCCTAACAGGGCTCTCGTAGAGCAAGAGTTTCATGGTCGTGCAATCCTCAATATATTGGCTTGTGAAGGTCTGGAGAGAGTTGAACGTGCTGAGCCCTACACTTCATGGCAGGCACGGAGTCTACGAGCAGGGTTCACACAGATGCCCATATCAGAAAGTACTAAAGCCAAAATCAGGGCCCTGCTGAGGCATTATCCCACAGGTTTTGCCATTGGTGAAGATAATGGCTGGCTTCTGGCAGGCTGGAATGGGAAAATTGTTTATGCCTTGTGTGCATGCAAGCCTACCTCTCGGATGACATCTCGTAAGCAACCCCCATGAATGCCACGCTCTTTTTATATTTACTCCAGAGGTATTTGTTATGTACACAAAATTGTTGAATTAAGTGCATTGGCAAATGGTGAATTGCACGTGCGAATTTGCATATTGAGGTGTGATGTAAAGAAAATTTTAACATTGAGCTCCACAGACCAAAGGTGAGAACCTTTACTCTTCTGGTATTAAAGGTATTGAGGGTACTGCGAAGTTTTGAAGGTGTGCTCTATACTTACAGACCTTTGAAAGGAAGCAGAGCACGTCTATCTATGAAGGAAGGTAGTTTGTCTTGTTTTGTAGTTATGAGATGCACCAAACCAGGATGCTTCAGATCATGTTCTTGGCATCTTTGGAAAGCTCTCAACAAGGAGGGGTGCATGGGCTTGGTTCCATGATTCCATGATGTTTGGACTCACGGTGCAAAAGTTCTTGAATATTGAATGATTTCTTCACTAAAAATTAAGATGTATCGTAGCTGAAATTTTTGGAGGAATTGGAATGTGCTGTTGGTGTTGTTGGAAAGATCTTGATGAGCAGGATTTAATGGAATTTATTTGGTGAGATTTGGATTCAGAATGTGGGAGATATTGATTTTAAAGTGATTTCTGCCATTGAAAATTCAAATAAATTCCAAAAAACCAGGTTTTGGAAGGAAAAAATCAGTTGAGGACTTGGTAACACTTGGGCCAAGGGCAAAAGCCACACTAGTCTTCTAACATGAGATGATCATGTGTCTACTTTCCTAGTTCCATCAAAGGATGAACTGCAATAAGGGTTGGGTAGGGGAATAGACTCAGCCAATGGATGGTACTTTGGAATGTGCAGAATATATGGGCAAACCAAAGAAACCATATCTTGCCACACAAGTTATAGGCCAACCCATATTGCAACTTGATTTGCATATCCTAACCAGTAGACACATGGCCCAATCTTAAAAATGCGCACAGATGTGGTGAGATGTGCATGAATCTATGAAAGCAGATAGATTTTCTACCCTCTTTTTTGCATTGGTTCACAAGTTGCTTGTGTGAATTCGGTGGATTTTGTAATACACAATATTGAATAGTTGATGAGTACGGGCGGTATTATGGATTGTATAATCATTGGGCTGTGAGAGATCTAAAGTAATGTTAGTAAGTAGTTGAAATGTTTGTTTGATGTAGGAATGTAGGATTCTCCTTGGGCAATCCTGGAAACAAGGCATGTTGGGAACTGAGTTTTTTAAAAATAAAGTCATGATCACATATCTTTCAATAATAATTTTTTTGTCAAATTCCAATGGACAACGAATCAAGAACGGAAACCTCACTAAAATATTTATGCATGAATCAACTACAGCCTAGCCTAAAGTATAAGGACTCATGACACATCACCAACACCTTAACTGTGGGTTGGGTGCGTGTAATTATATCATTTCATGCACAACAAGTGTATCCACATTGCTACGAAAAGCCCTAGAGTCACTTTTAAGTAGATCTTAACTCCAAGTCAAGAATTTTTGTAATCTCCAAAACCTCCTAATATAACACCAGAGTTGTGTTGAATGTCTGTTTAGGGATGGAAGAGATAGAGGAGAGAGATTTGTTTAGTTAATATTTGGATATTAACTATTCAGATATTTATAAACTATATATTTATATGACTATCTATTATGAATCTGAAAGTACATAATAGAAGTTGGGGCACCACAATTTGAAAAGAATGAAAATCCAAGACACTCATTTCATCAACTTGCAACCTACTTTCAAAGACATTAACGTTCCAACAAAATTGATTGAGTTTCAAAAGTCTATTTGAATGCATATTAAACTTGTGAATTTTTTATATGAAATGGTAATAACAAAATAAATACTCATATTAATGATTGAAAGGTTATAAATCAAATTTGTATTTATGTTTGAATTTATAATAATTAACACATGTCTATTTGATTGTGCTTCCAACCCAAAAACATTCCACATTGTTATATGCCATCACCATAGGATTAACGATCAACATCTAACCCTCCAAACCCAAAACCCAATAAAATAAACTTGGCGCAACAAATGTATGTGAGATTGAAAGAACATGTGCAAGCTTCATCTTTCACATTAGCACATTGAGATCATGAAGTGTAGGAGAAAAGCTTATTATGCCTATTCCTGAATCTTTAAGAATGGGAAGGATGTTATGCATTTAAATAGTGTAAAATTCATACTATTTTCATAGGACCTCATGTCAACAATTATATATAATTATGTCATTTATGGACACATACATAGCAATGTCAACCCACTCTAGTCCACCAATGGGTTGGCCTCTACCTAGTTAGAACCAACTTAAAACAATTAAAAAATTATCACATATAACCGCCTTTTTTTAAACCAAAAGATAATTAACTTTGTTAGGAACTAGGAAATCTAAATTCTTTTAACCTAGAACTAGATAGGTTTTTTATTCCATTTTTTATAAAGAAATTGAAACCAAATATTTTTTTTTTTTTTTTTTTTTTTTAAACTACTCAACACTAGATCAAACCTTGTCTATATTGAGCCTTCTTTAAAAAATTGAAAATATTATGAAAAGTAAAATACTCCAATGAGATTTCATTGCAAAAAAGTACTTCCAAAAGGAATTATGGCCATTTCAAAGATTGGGAATTAAATTGCTAAATTGATTCCCAACCATCTATTTGACTTTTTGAAAGGTTAAATCAAATCCAATTGAATCTTAATTGGAAAGCTCTCTTCAAAGGTTACAATATTTCATGTGAAATCTTTTGATTTGGAGTTCATATGAAGAAGTTATGAACTTGGAAAATAGTAGGATTCATAACTTGTGGCAAATTTTGAATTTTTTTGTCATTTCAATGTAATCCAAATCACCATTTACAAAATACACTATAAAGGGAAAAGTGGTGCTTCCTCCCAATTTGGCATGTGGTGTGTTTGTGAATCTATGCTAGCCCATGGATTGTCTATGCCCCATTTTGACTTCAATTTGCATTAACCATGTTTTTTTCCATTTGTGTATATTCACTTCACCTTGAGCTCATCTTGATAAGTTCATCCTAGTCACATCTCAAAACTTTCACATTTTTTTCTTTTGTATGAGTCAAGGAATGCACCTTAGGTTTCCATATTGTTATAAAATAAAAAATCAATAAGGTTCTTTCCAACCCCCTTCCCC
>Ga0209208_10012640_pt1 | contig 10656 bp, 10 predicted proteins | sample S1TSphfallax_3_FD_187694 | JGI IMG/M metagenome (GOLD analysis project Ga0209208, IMG submission 187694) | Host-associated microbial communities from peat moss isolated from Minnesota, USA - S1T2_Fd - Sphagnum fallax MG (SPAdes) (version 2) | ecosystem: Host-associated > Plants > Peat moss >... | reverse complement strand
TGACCCATATGATATTACCTTGAACCCATATCAGCTCAGCCAGGTAAAGGGCTACAAATTTGTTTTATAGTTCATGTACATTACATCCCATTTCCATGTGGTAAAAGACTTTTGAAAATTTGAAAAAACATATTTGAAAAAATCTTTTATAAAAATTAATTATTTTTAATGCAATTGTTCTTCAAGTTCAAAATTATTTCACTAAAATCAAAATCCAAAATTAAACTAAATGAATTTTAAATTTAAATTACTCAATACACATATTAATCATTTAACACATTTTCCCATGATTACCATAACATTAAGGTGTCACCACATAAATATATATAACAAAACCAACAATTTTAGTGGTTGTCTAACATGGTTGCTATGAAATTTGTCAATGATGGATGTATTCCATCTTGTGAAAGTTTAAACATTTATGAATGCGATAATGAATGATGAAGATGAGTTGTAACAAGGCGTTGTGTTCATATGTTTTGTGTTTTGGATTTTTGGATTATCGTTGTGGTTTTATTGTAGTTCATTTTTGGGCTTCAACTTTCGAATGGGGAGTTTTTAACACTTTCATGTATTCTTAGTATTTGTTCCAAGATATCAATTAATGTTGTGTGGTGAAAGCTTGATTTTTTTAAAAAAATTACTAAACTAATTGGGCTATTTATGTGTAAAAGATTTGGAATTTATTTAGCATGAACATAACAATTGCTACAACAAGGATCAATCACCTTTGATGGAAAATCACCTAAGATCATGTGTGTCCTAATAATTAATTTTAAGAAGAAAATTTCATATTTTGTCCCTTACTCTACTTCACGTTTAACATTTTCTCTTTTCATAAATCAAACATTCAAAAGTTCTTTAAATACAATGCAAAGACATATATACTAGAATCATTGTCATATTGGGTTATCTTTGTTGGAATTAAGCAAAAATCCTTACATTGTTCTAAAGGTTCATCTTTAAGAATTGCATAATTTTCCTTGGGTCAAAAATTGTTGATGAATTATGAACAACCATTTTGGGACCAATATAATTTGGTTTTTTTTTGGTCTTTTTTCGCAATTTTGCATAGTTTTTTTGTTTTTCTTAACTATCATTTGGGATTGCACTTGATCCATGTGTATTTTTTACGTGCATGTGAACTATAATGTTGTTCTCAAGTGTCCAAATTGGTTCAATTTTTTACGTGCATGTGAACTATAATGTTGTTCTCAAGTGTCCAAATTGGTTCAATATAACTATTCGTGGGTCTATGAAATAATTTAAGAACCTTTTAGTGAATGTAATTAATCAAAGTTCTTGACTAATGGATTTGCAAGCAAGACTACATGAATGTGTTAATGGCGCCATCGAACAAGGTTTGAATGGGACTTACTACTATCACATATACATATTATCTATGTGTACATATTGGTTTTTAATTTAAAAAATTCATATGTTGCACAAATAAGGTTACTAGTGGGGTACATTCTTGAGTTTGGACACATGTTTTCAATAAAAAGATTTTTGTAACATTGCCATGGCAAAAACACGTTAGTATTATTGTCTTTGATCCCTTATACATTCAAATATAGATTGCAACTTTCATTTTAAATATTGCAACTCTTTTTCCAGGTGTAATATGCAAACACCAAGATTACATGTCTTTATTTGTGCCTACACCTTTGATCCTCTCTTTGTTATTTACAACATTTTGGATAGATTCAATATGCAATTAGTTTTTGTAGAATTCTACATTCACTTGAGAATATGTGAGTAATATGGAGAAACTAGATTATGAAACGTGGCCAAAACTACAATATTCCCATATGGGTCACAAAATATGCATTCGATTTTTGGACCAAACTTGCAATACCTTCATTTGGGTGAGAGAATAAGGGCTAATTTTTTGGACCAAACACGCAATAGTCTTATTTGGGTAGGCAAATATGCATTGGTTAGTATGTTCTCTTGAATTTTTAATGGCATTTTTCATATGCGGGTATTATATTTTCGGATTGAGTTTTCAATTACTCCAACTTCAAACATTAAGTGTCAAAATATATAAGATTCATATGTGGGTTTTAAAATATGCATTAATTTTTTTGGACTGAATTTGTAACACTTGCATTTGGATGAGAAATTTAGAGCTCATTTTTTATTATCAAACTTGTAATACCCAAATTTGAATGAGAAAATAGACATTGAATGATGTGGGCTATTGCATTTGAAATGACATTGTTTTCATATATGGACAAGTAGGTAGATAAATGGGTATGGTGATTGGGTAGGTAAGTAAGGGGTCGGTTGTTAGTTGGTAGGTAAGGGCAAGATGAAAGGCACTTGTTAGTTGAGGTCAAAAATGAAAAAAAAAAATAAAAACTAGGGAAAAAGAACCAAGGAAAAAAAAAACCTAAGTAAAAACTCAGCACTAAAAAGTTTGACTATGGTATGAGGATGATTAACACACGTTGAGAAACTAGATGAAAAATCTCACTCCATCCATCCATCCAGTGGACAAAACGGACCAACTGGTGCGCTGGTGGGTGCTGCCGATGTTCCACTGTGGCCGCGTCGTCGTAGTCTGGGGAACTCGTGAACGTCGCAGAGAACAGACGTACACATGGGTTCCGGATTGATGCGAGTGGACGGACTTCGTCCATCGACGTGTTCCCTTCGTTCGCCAAAAAAGAAGAAGAAAAGAATTAGGGTTTTTGGTGGATTGTTCTTTACGTTGTTGGAAAAAGGGGGTTTGTGCTTCTAGAGAGAACCAGAAGCAGCAGAAGCGAAGGTCTGCGTGCGCTTGCTTGCGTGCGCGGAAGTGCGTATTGTTGTAGTTGTAGTAGTTGTTTTAGTAATTGGGTTTTTGTTGTTGAGTGTGTTTCTCTTCAGCTAGTTCTGTAGAACAAGGATTTTGGTTGTGTTCTGTGGAGGGGGGTTTTTTGTTCCTTTTGGTTTGGGGTAAGGTAAGGATGGCTTCTTCTGCTTTGGCACAGTCGTTGCTTTTGCCTGGTTTGGTTGTAAGCTCGCACCATGGCCAGCAGCAGCAGCAGCAGCAGCAGCTTCAAGGAAGAAGCAATCACAAGAAGCCCATTGCACCACAAGCGAGCTTCGGGCCGCTGGCAACAAGAGGAGGAGGAGGAGTTGGTAGCAGTAGCGGTCAAATTAGGTCTTCTTCTTCTTGTCGTTGCTCCAGGAAGAAAACAACAGTAGTAGCAGCAGCAGTTGCGTTTCATTCCTTCTCTGGTATGCGGAGGGCGGTGGCAATTGATTCACTGTCTTCTTCTGTGGGTGGTCGAGGTAAGGATTTCAGCTCTGTAGTAGCCGCAGCGCTTGACGTGAAGAGGAGGCAGTATGGTGGTCCATGGACTACTCCTGCTGCCAAGCGTGGGGTGGTGACGGCTATGTTCGAGAGGTTCACCGAGAAGGCCATCAAAGTCATCATGTTAGCGCAGGAGGAAGCTCGACGCTTGGGCCATAACTTCGTCGGCACGGAGCAGATTCTGTTGGGCTTGATTGGCGAGGGCACCGGCATAGCTGCCAAGGTCTTGAAATCCATGGGCGTGAATCTGAAAGAGGCCCGCGTTGAAGTGGAAAAGATTATAGGAAGAGGGAGTGGATTCGTGGCTGTGGAGATTCCTTTTACCCCTCGGGCTAAACGGGTGCTGGAGTTGTCCTTGGAAGAAGCCCGACAGCTTGGTAAGCTTTTTTCTGTTCTTTTTTTGTTCTTGAGCTTACAAGTGTGTGTGGAGATGTTAGGAGATGTGAGGAGATGTGCCAGGGGTTTGGAGATGGGTCATAGAAGGTTTGTTGAACTTCAGAGAATTGTTTTGCGGGCTGTCTGTCTTGCAGGACATAATTACATTGGGACAGAGCACTTGCTTCTGGGTCTGTTGCGGGAGGGAGAGGGTGTTGCTGCACGAGTTCTTGAGAACCTAGGAGCAGACCCCAGTAACATTCGCACACAGGCATGTACACCATACCATCTTGTTGGACCCACCCATCCACCCACTCTCCCATCACTCTTTGTGTAGTTGTTGTGAGATACATGCAAACAAATCCTCTTTTTTTGTTCCTGGTGTGGTGGGTTTGTGATGGACGTTAACACTATCTGCTCCCTGATTGGAGTTGCAGGTAATCCGCATGGTTGGAGAAAGTACAGAGGCAGTGGGTGCAGGAGTGGGCGGTGGTAGCAGCAGTAATAAGATGCCCACACTGGAGGAGTATGGCACCAACTTGACCAAGCTTGCGGAAGATGTAAGTTAGTGTTTTGCAGTAGTTGATTGATTGCCCACATCATCTTGAGAGATCTGGGCAAGTATCAGGAATTTCTTTTGCAGTTTTTTTTCCTGACTTGGTTCATATGCATTGCTAAGTCTTCTCCACTCCACTTTGTGATGGTGCAGGGCAAGTTGGATCCTGTTGTGGGAAGGCAGCAACAGATTGAACGTGTGACTCAGATCCTAGGTCGTCGGACAAAGAATAATCCTTGCCTGATTGGAGAGCCTGGTGTTGGCAAGACAGCTATTGCAGAGGGTTTGGCTCAACGAATTGCCTCTGGAGATGTGCCAGAGACTATTGAGGGGAAGAAGGTATGGTCCTGGAAAGAATTTTTTTGTCAAAGGGTTAGTTCTGGCTGGATGGCTGTGGTATGAGACATTCAGTTCCCAGATCTGCACTCTTCTTGCTAGATCTCGTTGTCTAGCCATTTTTGAATCTGTGAAAAAGTCATTTCTTTTGGGATCATGGATGGTAGGGGGGATTCTCACACTGGTTTTTCACCTGGCAGGTTATTACTCTTGACATGGGATTGCTTGTGGCTGGCACTAAATATCGTGGAGAATTTGAGGAGAGGTTGAAGAAGTTGATGGAGGAGATCAAGCAGGCAGATGATATCATTCTTGTTATTGATGAAGTGCACACTCTCATTGGTGCGGGTGCTGCTGAGGGTGCCATTGACGCTGCAAACATTCTGAAGCCTGCACTGGCACGTGGTGAACTTCAGGTAAACAAACATCTGTGATAATAAAGTCCATGCGTCCTCTAGCTGGTGCAAACTCTCATTCCTTGGGTATAGAGTTTGCAATACTCAAGCACTAGGAAGGTTGCATCAAAATATAGGCAGTTGTGGCTATATGGTAGTTTTGGTGCTGAGATTTTTCTGCCTTCTTCTCCAGTGTATTGGGGCCACTACTCTTGATGAGTACAGAAAGCATATTGAGAAGGATCCAGCTTTGGAGCGTAGATTTCAGCCCGTCCTAGTTCCAGAACCAACAGTCGAAGAAACCATCCAGATTCTTAAGGGGTTGAGGGAGCGATATGAGATCCATCACAAACTGCGGTACACTGATGAAGCTTTGGTTGCAGCAGCACAACTATCCTACCAATACATAAGGTGCCAATCTGAGTTTGTTGAATGAATTTTTTGTTGTCTTGTGACGTGTGCGGAGTTCATATAGTACATCATTTGCTTGTGGGTGGTTACCTTTCTTGACAACTGTCTTGAGAGAGTCAGTAGCATGTTTTTCAGCAGTATTTGGATAAGCAAACTTGTTGGTTTGTTCTTCTTTGATTTGCTGGTCTGAGTCATGCATAGCAATCAGCAGTGTTGCACTGCTTCCAGGTTCTGATATTGTCAGTGAGACATGTGCAGTGACCGCTTTTTGCCTGATAAGGCTATTGACTTGATTGATGAGGCTGGTTCTCGTGTTCGCCTTCGCCATGCTCAGGTGAGTGAGCAGTAGGAAGACTCATTTTATTTGTCATGATTTTATGTTGCAATCCTGCAGTATGGTGCAGTAGACAATAACTTTCTGTGGTTGAAAATGGCTGACACAGCTACCTGAGGAGGCGAAAGAGCTTGACAAGGAACTCCGGGCAATTACAAAGGAGAAGAATGAGGCTGTCCGTGGCCAAGACTTTGAGAAGGTATATCTTCTGCCAACTCACTTGCAATCCCTACTGATGAAACTGGTCATGTGCCTGTAAGATATAGCCTTTTGTCTGCATTTGACTGGATTGCATGTTTTGGGCCTGGAGTGCACAGGCTGGAGAATTACGGGATCGTGAGATGGAGTTGAAGGCTCAAGTTACAGCCATTCTGGAAAAGGGCAAGGAGCAGTCCAAGGCAGAAAGTGAGGCAGGAGAGGCAGGCCCGACAGTGGAAGAATCAGACATTCAACAAATTGTGTCTGCTTGGACAGGCATTCCTGTAGAGAAAGTATCAACTGATGAGTCTGATCGGCTACTGAAAATGGAGGGTACTCTTCACCAGCGTGTGATTGGTCAGGATGAGGCTGTGAAGGCAATCAGTCGGGCTATTCGCAGGGCACGGGTGGGACTTAAAAGCCCTAGTCGACCCATTGCAAGCTTCATCTTCTCAGGTCCAACTGGTGTGGGCAAATCAGAGCTGGCCAAAGCATTGGCCTCATACTACTTTGGATCTGAGGAGGCAATGGTAAGGCTTGATATGAGTGAGTTCATGGAGAGGCATACAGTCTCAAAGCTCATTGGATCTCCACCTGGGTATGTGGGTTACAGTGAAGGTGGGCAGTTGACAGAAGCTGTCCGTCGACGACCATATACTGTGGTCCTTTTTGATGAGATTGAGAAGGCTCATCCTGATGTGTTCAACATGATGCTTCAAATTCTGGAGGATGGCCGTCTCACAGACAGTAAAGGCCGAACCGTAGACTTCAAGAACACACTTCTGATCATGACTTCAAATGTGGGTAGCAGTGTGATTGAGAAGGGTGGCGGTGGCATTGGGTTCCAGTTGGACTATGGCGAGAAGGACTCAAGCTATAACCGAATCAAAAGTTTGGTGAATGAAGAGCTAAAACAGTACTTCAGGCCTGAGTTTTTGAACCGTTTGGATGAGATCATTGTCTTCAGGCAGCTCACCAAGACTGAGGTTAAGGAAATTGCAGACATAATGTTGAAGGAGGTATTTGAGCGGCTCAAGAAGAAGGAAATTGATTTACAGGTATGAGCTATTGCCTGTTTTCTCACTTGCTAGGATAATCTTGGACTTTGTCTGTTGTTGTCTATCTGGGAGGGGTGTTAAAGACATTATGGGTTATGTCAAAGACATTTCAGTGTGCATCCTTGAAGATTTGAAAGTTTTCATTGTGCGTGGATGTATATGTCATATACATCTGCCCAGAATTGCACATTCCAAGAAGCAATGCAGACTTGGAGCTTATCAGTGAGATCTTGCTTTTGAGAACTTTGCTTGGAGAATTTTTTTGATTTGCTTGTCAGTGGCATCCCTTGACCAGACTTGATGAATCTGATGCAATGCAGTTGTCTGTTCTGAAGCTTATTAGTTCAAATTTTTGTTTGTCGTGATTCCTGTGGGCAGGTAACAGAGAGGTTCAGGGACCGTGTGGTGGATGAGGGCTACAGCCCTAGCTACGGAGCTCGTCCATTGCGACGTGCTATTATGAGGTTGCTGGAGGATAGCATGGCTGAGCGTATGCTTGCAGGAGAGATCAAGGAAGGTGATTCTGCCATCATTGATGTCGACTCTGAGGGTGGGGTGACTGTTTTGAATGGCACTACAGGTACTGCTTCAAGTACAGCTATTGAGGCTCCTGCTGGCATTGCCTGAGTGTTACATACCAATACCTATCAGAATGTGGTAATGTGGGGGGGCCAACATCAGAGTAGGGAAGTGTAGTCATGTCCTTCGGCAGTGACAAACATTTTGGAGATTTCTTTGCTCCCTTTACCATCACAGGTCCATTTAGCAAAGTGCATGATTTCTGGTCATGTACATTCTTTCTCACAAAGTGAATCTCTTCTCAAGAAGAGTCGTTGCACATAGCTGCAAACGAAACCATTTATCACTTGAGCATTTGACCTCACCAGCAGCATTTGGAAACTGGATTGGATGTTGTTATTCCTTTGTTGTGATATTCCCCTTCTGTTGGTAGTGTGACATGTTGCTGCTTTCCATGTCTGCTGATTGCTTTTTTGTAGCACTAGTGAACCAGAATTGCCTTAGTCATGGGCTTGCAAATTTGCAACTGGAAGTGGAACTGCAAAAATTCTCTTGGAAAGGGTATCAGCAAAGTTTCCTTGTGTGTGTTCCATCTTATGAGCTTCATGGCATTGAACCAAGTGACTTGGAATTGACCTAATCAGTTTAATGGCATTGTACATTGTGACACTGAGGAGGAATGAGAGACAAAATTTCAGCTTTCCATTCTTCAGGCTACTATACATGGTGCACCAAGAGATAATTCCTCAATTTGATCTCAATCATATTGCAATTCTCTTCAGGAAATGTGGAATTTAGTGGATCCAAGTGATTCAGATTCAAAGCAAAACAAAATGTTGCAATCTTGGTGTTTATCAAGTAGTTTGGGTCTGTGAGCATGTCCCAAAAATAGACACAAACTTGGTTTTATGGCAGAAGATTCGGAGTGGCATTGTTCACTGTAACCACAAAAGTCTAGGGCAGCAGAAGTTATTGGCTCAATGCCATACACCACCTCCTCCAACTAGAGTGTCATCTGAGCTCAAGCATGACTGCAATGCATTTGGAACTGCTGTTGAAGGAGACACAAACTTTCCTATCACTGCCTGCAATATATTTGGAACCACAATCAGCAAAATCCAAAAAGAAAGAAGTTGAAATAGAGGACACTATCAGGTCATACCACCTATGTACAGAAAAAGTAGCTAGACATGGAAGGATGGGTTACCTGGGGAAGGTGACTTTTTACATATGAAAGCATCCAGTCACCATTAGTTGACAAAATTGCTGCTGTCGGTTTTTCTAGACAGGCACTCAAATCCTGTAACTCTGGGTGGTTTTTGAGAAATGATGGCTCCAATACAAGCCAGACATCTCGTGGTCTCTGTGCCCTGAGTTTCCCAATCCCAACCCAACAAAAGAGACATGAATGCTCACTTAGATTGCCTGACATACAGCCCTTAGTAGTTGCACTTCTCTTGCTTTTACTCAGTGCCATCCATTCATAAAAAAACTTGTTCAGACAGCAGAGGCACCAGTTGCATTCAACAAGACATATAGTACAAGCCTGGAAAAAATATATCATGCATACCTTTCAGCTTTCTCAATTCCATCTTTTAACACAGACTCCAGCAATGCTCCTTGCAGCCTGTAAAGGATATGTGAGAAATTGGTGTTGCTGAAACTGTTTCAGACATGACCTATTGCAAGTAGGGTTTAGCATTTCTATGCATGGTTTCCATAGGGTCCCCAGTTTGAAAGAATACATAAATGAGCCCAAGTCCAAGTCCACATTTGCAAGGTCAAACTTCATGTTCCAAAAGAACATAGGAAAGCAAAAACTTGTGAGCAATCTACACTAACCCAAAAACTAGTGTGGCATCATCATATTTCATTATAGATGTGCAGAATCAATCCTCTGTGAATCTAGTATGTTTCTCCTAGAGCACTTATCAATGAGTTGCAAAGTTTTTGCAGGGTGTTAAAATGCTTACATAAGTGATTGGGCGTTTGCGACAGCAAAGTACCAAAGCTGGAGACACCCATAGAAAACATGATTTTCCCCTCACAAATTCACTGCCCACAAACCCTAAATTCTAAACCCTAAACTACCTCTAAAAATGCATGTCTCTTGAGTGCAAAAACAGGAGCAACTTCAAAATTACAATTCAAGAAACTTTGGTGCAACAGATATGGGTTTTGACATCCATGATGCAATGCAAATTTACAACATAAATCAATCACTGGAGGAGCATCAGAGTTATTACAACTTGATAATAGCAGATTGAGAGATTCATCAAGGTTAATAATGCATTTGGAGAAATGAGAGAAGCTGGCTGATAACTTCCTTGATTTGGAGGATCCTCCCGGAAACCAGCTTGCTTGATGATTATTTTCCTTTTCAAGATCTTCACATAGAAGAGAGGGTTCTTAGAATTTTAGGCTTTTGGAACAAAGCACACGTGAAAACACACTCAGATGCACAGAGACATACACACCTGAGGCTGTTTGGAATCCAAATCTTGAATGGTTTTGTCAAGCTCCTCATCAGAGTTGGGATCAGAAGCCGAGGCACTGAATCCACTTCCTCTTCTTCTTCTTCTTCGCCATTGATGCGAGCTGGAGAAATCCTTGTTGATCTGCTGCACATTCCTGGAATATCCAAATTGGGTTCTGAATCTCAAACTGCTGCTAAAACTTGTTTGTCCAAAAACACTGTGGGACTTGAGAAACCGGCGACCAGAAGAAGAAGACGATGGGTCGCAGAAGAAGAAGACTGATGAAGAAGTAGAAAAACTGAAGAGAGTGAAACAATGGCACTCAGCAACAGCAGCAGCAGCAGCAGCAGATGACGACGATGCAAAAACCGCCATCGTGACTGCTGCCGCTGCTGCTACTACTACTACTGTCTCTTACCAAAAACCCTACGCATTCCAACAATTCCTTTGAAACCCCGGTTCTCTTTGCAACTCCTTGCAAATCCCTCAGTCTTACTAAACCCTAAACCCTGAACCCTAATCCTGGGAAGCAAACAACTGAATTTGCATGGTTTTAGCAACATGGGTATCGAAGCTTTTTCTCTGCATCTTTTTGTATATAAAATTAGGGACTTCATCTAAATTCTTTGGAACAAATTCTGCATCATTGTTCACAGACTTAGGGCAACTTTATATATAGGGTCCAAGGTCCAG
>Ga0209208_10012639_pt1 | contig 10657 bp, 6 predicted proteins | sample S1TSphfallax_3_FD_187694 | JGI IMG/M metagenome (GOLD analysis project Ga0209208, IMG submission 187694) | Host-associated microbial communities from peat moss isolated from Minnesota, USA - S1T2_Fd - Sphagnum fallax MG (SPAdes) (version 2) | ecosystem: Host-associated > Plants > Peat moss >... | reverse complement strand
AAAGGCCGAGAGTCAAATTGGCAGTTTGACTCTTGATCATTGAAAGTCGGGAATCAACCCAACCTTGGTGTGTGCAGGTGGAATGCAACACACCGTTGGAAAGCTCTCAAGGAGAGCTACAATTTTGCTTTAAACCTCATCCCAATTGGAGGTTTGAGCAAAGAGTTATAAACTCATAAAGTCCCGAACGTCCAAACTAGGATAGTTTCGGGACTCCTCCTTGGGAGTCTTGGGACAAAAAGCCATTCGAATGTGGGTGCCGCGAAGTAACACAAAGAATATTATATGGGGGAAAGTGGTGGCTTCCACCGAGTCTAGGCCGTGGTGAGTCTTGTGAGTCCAGAGTTACCCATGGCTTGTCCTAGCACCAAGGGTGCTCCAAAATGCAAACTAACCAACTTGTTGATTAGTTTGTTGCAGGTTCGAGTGAGTAACTAAAGCTTGTCCCTCTTCCTAGTCCCATCCCGAAGCTTCAGCACGCCCTTTCTACCCTTTTTAATGTTGAGAGCTGGGAGCGTGCCCTCAAGTCCCCACAATTTCGTTGTTTTAGAAACCAAGGCCCATCTTGCGCCTAACTTGGGACTTGGGAGCACGTCAAAGGGGATGATTAAAGTATTTGACACCCCCTATATAAAGGGTATTGCAAGTTATACTCAGATAATGTTTTCCATGGGGGTATTACAAACCAAATGGAGAATGAAAGCGATATAAAGTTCTAGTTCAATTTAAACACATTGAATGCATGTTGTATTCAAGTTCATAAAACAAAATACTCAATGAATGTGCAATACCCCATTCGAAGTATCCTTGAAATAGTTTGGGCTCTATATCATATATTTCGACAATTAGAAAGGTAATACATAGCCCTACCAAAACCTAAAAGGAATGGAATGCCTTCATTGGGCTACATTGTAAAGACCATGGGTTGAATTATTTTGGTCTAAGATATTAGAGGGGTATTGTTCATGCCCAAAAAGATTCAATGAACATGAAATACCCTTTTAAGGGTATCCCAAAAATACATTGGGTTCCATAACATATCTTTGGGGTATTGTGTAGCCCTACCAAAACCTACAAGGAAACCAATACCTTCACTAGGGTATTTGTTAATTAAACACCAAGAGTCCATGTTGCTTTTGGAACGGTATTGCTCATCCCCAAAACTATTCAATACACCTACAATACCCCTCATAGGGTATCCCATAAATACATTGGGTTTCACGACATATCTTTTGAAACTTGGAGGAGTATTGCATAGCCCTACCAAAACCTAGAAGGAAATTAATGCCCTCATTGTGCTACATTGTAAACACCATGGGCTAAATTATTTTGGTCCATGTTATTAAAAGGGCATTATTCATGCCCAAAAGGACTCAATGAACGTGCATTACCCCTTAGGGTATCCCATAAATACATTGGGTTCCATAACATATCTTTTGAAACTTGTAAGGGTATTACATGGTCATACCAAATCTTACAAGGAAACCAATACCTTCATTAGGGTATTTAGTAATTAAACACCATGGGTCTACACTATTGGAGGGCTATTGTTCATCCTCAAAACTACATAATACACATGCAATACCCCTCATAGGTTATCCTAGAAATAAAATGGGCTCCATAACTTGAAACATGGAAAGGTATTGCATAACCTTACCAAAACCTACAAGCAAAATAATACCTTGTTTGGGGTATTCTAGAAACACCGTGGGTTAAATTATTTTAGTTTAAACTATCAAAGGGGTATTGCTCATGTTCAAAACTACACAATACACATGTAATACCCCTTATAAGTTATCCCATAAATACATTGGGCTCCATAAAATATATTTTCAAACTTGGAGGGGTAATGCATAACCCTACCAACATGGGCTAAATTATTTTGGTCTGGATTATTAGAGGGGTATTGTTCATGCATAGGAATATTTAGTGCACATGCATTACCCCTTTCAAGGTATCCTAGAAATCATTTGGGCTCTATAACATATCCTTTGAAACTTGCAAGTGTATTGCATAACCACACTAAAACCTAGAAAGAAAGCAATATTTGCATCATATTGTGACATCTTAAACCATGAAACAATAGGATATATATTTTTAAATATTTATTCCATGCTCAATATATCATGCCCTACATATTACATACTGATTCAAGTAAATGAAGGTATTGCAAAGTTATTCACATTGATGATACAATATCAATTGAACAAAGTTATGGAATTTAAATGTAATACTTGCATCATCATGGGATATTTGCATTCACCTTGAAACATATGAATATTTTTTAAATATTTGATTCCTCACCAATATATCATGAAATTCATGTTTTCAAAATTATTTATTCATGATCCAATATGATTTTACATATATAAAACTGAATGTAATACAATTTTGGCCACATTGATGGTACAAGGGTTTAAGGTTTAATGTAAAATTAATTAATTAATGTTAGAATTCAAAGTTTGTCAAAATCAAAAAATATAAGCATGTTTAACATCTTTACAATGATGTACATATTTAAGTTTTTCCCTCTTAAAGTTGTAAACTCGTTTCAAAAAATAAAAACATAAAGTCTCTAATTTAATAAAATTTTAATGTGTGTTTTTTAAAAATAATTAAAGTACAAGATTTTCCACTTTTTAAAATGGTTCACATAATAATAAAATGGTCGTTCCTATATATTAATCCTATGTATGATTGAAAATTTATTTAAAACTTTTTTGACATATAATAAATAATTCCTAGCTTTAAATAATTATATAATATGTGAGTAATATTTTATATTTTATAAATATATAACACAAGACCTTATGTAATTTTATTTTTTTAATGATGTATAACATTGGCTTAAATAGTGGTCTAAATGTATTGTTACTTATAACATATTGAACAATACATTATATATAATCAATGATATTATGGAATTATATTGTTGATTCATTTTAATACATATAAATGTATTCATATTTATTTTTAAAAGGTTAAGAATTGATTTTTAAATATATCTTAAATTTAAATTATATATATAAACCCATGGTTATGAACAATGCAAATTTTTTTGTAATTTTTAATGAAAAATTTAAAATTCCAGAAAATAAGCTATTAATGTTGTATGTTTTATTAATGCATGTAATTTAATATTATTTCTATGTAAATTTTAGTTTACAATGTACTAAATGATGATATAATTAGTTTATTAATGTGTGAAATTATACATTTTTGCATGTCTAGAGATATAATATTTGCATAATTATTTTAACTTGGTAAAAATTTTAATTAAACATTTGATGGAGGAGGAAGGTGGGGTATTTTTTAGAGGTGCATTCTTTAGATGAAACTTCCATAACCTTGAAATTTCTTCCAATTGTGGTTGCTTAAAATTTGTGTTCCAAATGTTTTAAAAGTAGCAATTGAGCTTGTCAATTGGGTTATGGTATGCAATTATTTTGCAATGGATGCAACATGGTTTTACCTAGGAGCCACTATTTAAATCCTTGCATTTATGATGATTATAAACTAAAATACTATCAACTTATAGAAAGTTAAACTCGAAATAATTTCATGGTCACAATTTTGTGTCCATTTTCATGCATCCCCTACATCGAAGGTGGTTGTTACATTACATGATTTTTTCTAGAAATCATCAACCCATAAAAGGCATTGGCAATGCCATGGTTATTGGGTGTAACATTGAATGTGCAATACCAATTTAAAGAGTTTTTGAAAACCCAAATTTGGGTCAGATTTTATAATCTTCTTCTTGTTGTGGCTTTCCTTGAATACCTATTGATATGCAATGACCTCATGAAAACAAAAAAAAAAAACATGTAGAATGAAACAATAGGCAAATCTTAAAACCTTTCAAAATCATTTGCCTAATCAATTGGTTCAAAATTAGGACATTATTACACCATATCCTTTGTAAATTTTGCAACAAAATTAAAGTAATAACTTCATCAATGGCCATAATTAATGGGTTGTAATCCAAATGAATTGTGAATCAAATTCTTCAAGTATAATTACAAAATTTCAAAATGAAAAGTGAAAATAATGCACCACGAAACCAATATATAAATTACATAAGTTGTTATTTCTAATATGAGGTTTTGGAATTTTGTAACAAAGTCTTGGCAATGAAGATTTATAATCTATACTAAATGTAACCTCCAACTTTTCCACATTAGGTAATGTCTCATGTTAATTGCACAACAAACACACAAATGTCATGCTTTTTATGATTGACAAGCAAACATGAAAAAGGAAATTGCTTACTCTCCAATATGTTGGAGATTCTCTACCCATTAAATTGACAATATATTTGAGGTGGAGTTTTTTTTAACTAGATGATGATGAAGTGCAACAACAATGTTGTAAATAGATGCTTGATTTGGTGATAACAATATAAACAACTTCAAATAATCCTTCCATGCACCCATATGTAAACACTTGGATAAGCATTTGCACATTGAACAAGCTTAAATTTTCTTTGTGGTGGAAAACCAAAGTGTGTTCTAAAAGAACATGGGAACACTCCAATAAATCATAGGATGGAAGAGGTATGCTTTCCATGTCCCACCACACCATTATCATTGTAACAATAATTCAAAAAACAACAACAATATAATTAACTAACTTCCATAATGTTTTAAAGATGATAGATGACTACAAGGAATAAGTGTTCAAGTTGATGTTTGTTCATAGTGGAGGGTTCATTCTTGGAAGCCTTTGAGAAACCTTCAAATCTCATTTCAACTATGATTTGGACTAAAAAATAACTAGGTATGAAAATGTTCATAAGCTTTTGGAAGCCATGCCAGAGTTTGTGTGGATTTGAAAACTTTGCGAAGGCTAAATTGTTATGCAATGATCTCGACACCTTGAGAAGCTAAACATGATTCGACAATGCAATTCCTTGTGCATATTAAATCCACCAAAAAGTTAGACCACACTATAGTTATTGGCATTAAATTATTACTACATCAGATGATGATGTTGAATCCTCCAATTCTCTTGAGCACAACAATGATTTTGTTGTGAATGGAACTAGCTTAAGATGTTCACCACCTAGATCATCAAATTGATGCTTCAATAAAAACATGGAGTAGACTCTCCAAAAGAAGACATGCGCATCTGGTAGTCAGTCAAATGGTTAATAGAAATCATGTGTTTCATGCATATGTTTTATATGTTACCGTATGTGACTAAACTTGTTTGTTATGATCAAATACTAATACTAATATCATTTTGGACATTGGATGAATGTGCCCAAGTTCCATTTTCATGTATCCCACCTCCAAGTGGTTTTTGCTTTTCATATACCCCTAATTTAGTGATGTCATCATCATGTCGTAATTGAATATAGTCAAGCTATTGCTTTAGTATTTGGCTTGATAAACATTTAGGAATTGTTTTTTCAAAATTAAATTCATTAAAGATATGAACACCAAAACAATCGTTTTAACAAAAGTAAACACCATATGCTTCCCTTTCTTCAAGCAATGGTCCATTGTAAATGTTTTCTAATGATGATAGAATCCGGTATTACATAAGTTCACTTGCTAACTACATTTGTTGTCTCCTCCTTGCATAGTTAGGACTTCATACATTGTTGAATTCTGCTACCTCCAAAATATAGTTGGATTTTTTTGCAACACAACAATGCATTGTATCACTAATCAATATTGCCAAACAAGCCATAGACATTCCTCATCAACCTTAACATCAACAAAATCATCTTCGTTTTTTTTTTGGGAACATAAAAAAATCCTTAAAAAAGAACCTTGATTTCCTTCAATTAATGTTTAAGGTTTAAGGTCTAGGAATCAAATTTTTAGTTGAATTTTGAAACATAGGTACCTAATATTATGTATAAACAGTCAATGTATTTTCTTACTTCTATGTAAAATATATTTTACAATATATCAAATAATGATATACTTAATTAATTAATGTGTGGATTTTTTATTATTTTTGCATTCTTATACATATAATATATTAATGATTATTTTATATTATAAAATTTAAGTAAACATTAAATATAGTTGAAGGACATTTTCAAATTCATAAATGGTAAGAATCGTTCAATGGACGATGCAAAATTATTGGTATATGTAAATGAGGGTATTACAATATTTGCCACATTGATGGTATAATTACTTCAACAAAATTTTGAAGTGTAACTACAATATTTTCATTTGTATTGTGGTTTTGGATATTGTCACAATATGGTGTAAGTATTGTATTCCTTCCAAGTTTTGGTAGGGCTATGCAATAGCCTTGTAAGTTTCATGGTGAATACAAATATTGCAAGATGATGCAGGTATTGCATTTAAACTTCATGACTTTGTTCAAATGACATTTACCATCAATGTGAAGAACTTTGTAATACCCTCGTTTACTTGAATCAATATGTTTTGCATGACATAGTGAGCATGGAATAAATATATTATCGCAAAATGTTGTTGGTATTACTTTATTTTTAGGTTTTGCTAGGGCTATGCAATACCCTTTCAAATTCCAAAAGATATGTTATGGGACCCAAAGGTTTTATGTGATACTTGAAGAGGGGTAGTGCATGTGAATTGAATAGTTTTAAGCATACCCCTCTGATAATTTGAACCGAAATGATTGAACCCATGGTGTTTATAGATTATCCCAAAGAGGGTATTGCTTTTCTTGTAGGTTTTGGTATGGTTCTACAATACCCCTCCAAGTTTCAATATATATGTAATGGAGCCCAAAAGATTTTTTATATACCCTTAAAAAAATATTACACATGCATTCAATACTTTTGGGCACAAGCAAAACCCTTTCAATAGCCTGGACCAAATAATTTAATCCATAATGTTTATAGAATATCCTCATGAGGGTATTGTGTTCATTATAGGTTTTGTTAAAGCTATGCAATACCCCTTTAGGATTTTAAAAATATGTTATAAAACCCAAAGGATTTTTAATATACCTTAATAGGGGTATTAATGCAATATTGCATGTGCATTGAGTAATTATAAGCATAAGTAATATCCCTCTAATAACATGGACCAAAATAATTCAATCCATGGTGTTTACAAAATACTTTCTTTAGGGTATCACTTTCCTTTTAGGTTTGAACTTCTAATTTTTAGAAATAAAGAATTATTTTTTGGTTTGAGTGCAATACTAGAATCATTTTTTTGATAATTTTATCAAATATACACATAAAAATATGTGAGAATGTATTTTTAACTATTAACGCAAAATGGTATAAAATGAAAATAAAATGCTTTAAATAAAAAAAAGGGTGAAATGTGCAAAAAATGCCCAAGTTCAAAACAACCCCACCTTAAAATGGGGAACATGTCATAATGGTTGTCTCAAAGATAAATTGCTACCTTAAATCTTACAAATCAAAACAATAATTTAATCAAAATTGGTATAAGTTATGGGTTATTTCTATCACTACCAGAGGGGGTGGGATCCCACTAGCCTTCTTGTATTGCGTTGATGTGACTTTTGCATCATGGTCGTGTTATTGTGTAAATACCCTACAATTGGCCAATGTTGCATCCACAACATTAGCCACAAACACCTCCTTAATGGAACCCTAAAACAAATAACATAATACAATAAATATTGCACATGAAACTTAAATCTTGGAATTCAAAGAAAATTAAGTATGGAATTATTAAAAACTTATCAACCATGAATCATTTTAAAATCATGGTATTGCATAAGGAGGCCAATTTCCTTATGCTGGATCATTTTATTTGACGTAGACTTCCAATTGCACCCCATTTAAGCACCTTTGAATGCCTTTGCATAATCAACTCAAGTCGTTCAAATAACAAGTGTAAGGTTTTCATCACGTTCCAACTTGGTTTGCATGTTGAGAGGGATGCACCCCATGCAATCATGCCAAGAAGCTAAAGAATATGGCTAGAGGCTAGTTTAAAAGTGTGAGCTTAAGAACCTTAGGTGTGTATTGCAAATCAACTTGGAGCTTATTCCATTCCAAGTTTACATGCCTCCTCACCCTAGTAATTGCCTTTTGTTCATTATGCCAAAATAGGGCCAAAGGGTCGTTCAAGACCTGTGCATTCATTTTTGTGTGATCCTAATGCTTCATGTCTTCTTTTCAAGTAGATGGGTACGTGTCCAGGCTTGCCCAATTCCATGGTCACATTGTGGTGCACTTATAAATGTTGTACCAAGTTGTACTTGGTTGTATAGGATGCATCGCACCCATTAATTGTGTAAGCAAATTTGGGCCCATCCCTTGCCCAATGCACACCCTCTATGGCAACTAGGGGAAGGCCAACCACATTTGAAATTAAAAATTAAAAAAAGAAAAAAAACCAATCTAAGATTTAATGTTCTGGATGAAGGTTCTCCCTTTAACAATGAAGGTATTACACAAAAAGATAAAAGATTATAACACACAATGAGGGCATTGCATATACAAATAAAGGAACAAAAACACAAGATGAAGGTATTGCTAAACTCCAATGTTGAAATTTGGATAAAATGAAGCAAACGTTAAAAATAACAATATCATCTATAAAGCTTCAAGGTATTGCTTATAGACTTAGACCCCCAAAAAATGCCCCACCCACCTTTTCACATGGAAAAGGAAGGTGAGGCAAGCAAAGGTTTAAGGACCATAATTAAAGAAGGTATTACAATCACAAATTTGACAAAAAAAATCTCACCCATCCTTTCCACTTGAGAGGATGGGTGGGGTAATAATTATAATAAATGAAGTTCAATGGTTATGTCACCTCCATCAATATGTGCATGAAGTTCAACATCTTCATTTGCATTTTCTTGTTTTGACAATGGAACAACATGAATTACATTATCGGTTTTCTATAATCAAAATAGTTCTATTCAAATCCATTTCAATTTGATCAACATCTTCCTTAGATGTTTCCCCAACATCTTCAACTGCTTCCACTTGCTCCTCTTCAACAATCTTAGTTGGAACTAATGGAATTGCATTCTCAACATTTGTTTGTTGTCCCATCACCCTAGCCTCCAAACATCCTTCATTCGTGAAACCTTTCATGCCATGTATAACTTTTGTTGAAACTTGTTGACTTGCTCCAACATTATTTGTTTTCTTTCTAGTTTGCATCTAATAAAAACACAAACAAAATAATATTATTTTGGTTCCCGATTCACTTTCCACTCTTTCATTTGTAGTAAAAGATAAGAAAAAGACTACTAGAGTCAAAGAAAAATACAACCACTGGTTGTGTAGTAGATGTAAAACAAAGGACCACTAGGAGCATAACCACTTTCTACATGCAACAAATGAATTTTTTTTATGATGATGAGAGTTGTTGCATTCATTGTTGTCATTCAATGTGAACAACGACGATGAATGCACATGTTTTTTACCTGGGAAATAACTATAATGTTATTTAGTGCCTGCTCTATAATTGTGAAAAAGATGGTGAATTGTGCTCATCGTCTTCCTTCACAACTACAAAAAAAGAAAAGAGGATAACAACGAGCAGCATTGCTGCTCATCATTGTTTCTTGGCACTTATTCCTGAACTTGAAAATGACAACGAGTTGTGTCTTCTTTCATAAAAGAAATAAAAGGATGACGACGAATAATGGGGTTACTTATCGTCATTGTTTTTTACTTGGAAAAGAACTAAAACAATGACAAGTAACAATGTTGCTCATTGTTGTTACTTGGTGCTTGCCTCAAAACTTGAAAAAGAAAACAAGCTGCACTCATCATCTTCCTTCACAATTGAAAAAAAAAAAGATGATGATGAACAACACATCTACTTGTCGTCATTTTTTTGCTTTTAAAAAAGACTAAAATGATTACGAATAGCAACATTACTTAGTTGTCATTACTTGGTGCTTGCTTTGAAACTTGAAGAAGACAATGACCAACAATGTTGTTCGGTCGTCATTACTCGACACCTACTTCAAAACTTGAAAAAGACGACAAGCTTCCTTCACAGTTGCAAAAAGAAAAATAGAAAAAAGGATGATGACAAGCGACACAACTGTTCATCGTCATTCTTTTGCTCTTACATAACCACATGACAATGACAATAACTAGTGTAGCTATTTTTCATCATTGTTTCACGCTTGTAAGAACACATTAGAACGATGACGAGTAGCACAACTATTCGTTGTTGTTTTATTTCGTTTGCAAGACCATAGCAGAGTGATGATGAACATCGCAATTGTTCTTCATTGTTTTTTCCTGCCTACAAGACCATAGCAGAACGACAACGAGCAGGGCTCCTCGTCATTCATTTGCTCTTGCAAGACCACAACATAATGATGATGAATAGCTCCTCTTGCTTTTGCACTCTTGCTACCACCGTGTTGAAGCTCCTCTTGCTTGGGCACTCCTGAAGCTCCTCGCCCTTGAAGCTCTTGTGTACCTAATGTTCCTAAAGCTTTGAGCTACTCAAGCTCTTTCTAGGTCAAAAATTCTGGTGATGGAAGTGAACACAAAAGGAGATAGGTGGGGAGGGGGTTAGCAAGATGAGGGAGGTAGGTGGGGAAGGGGTTAGCAAGATGAGGGGGGTAGGTGGGTTGGTAGGAAGAAGGGCGGTAGGTGGGTTGGGGTAGCTAGGAGCTTCCCAAAAAAAACTTGGGGTCAAGGGTGAGCCAAAAAAAAAGTGACAAAAAAATTGTTCCCAGA
>Ga0209208_10012638_pt1 | contig 10657 bp, 2 predicted proteins | sample S1TSphfallax_3_FD_187694 | JGI IMG/M metagenome (GOLD analysis project Ga0209208, IMG submission 187694) | Host-associated microbial communities from peat moss isolated from Minnesota, USA - S1T2_Fd - Sphagnum fallax MG (SPAdes) (version 2) | ecosystem: Host-associated > Plants > Peat moss >... | reverse complement strand
ATCTTGATATATGTTACTTGAGATAATGGAGATGGACAAGAACCCATTAACATTACCGCATTAAAATTAATTGTAAGGGTTGTAAAAATGCATCATAACAAGTACAGGTAAGAAAGAAGGAAGGAAAAATAGTTATAGGGTCCAATGATAAAGGCTAAAAGTTATGCACAAGTAAATTTATTTATTTTTTAATTACACCAAAACTTTCTTCTTCCTTGGGGTTTCTAATTAGTCAATGAATCTTTTATGAGTATGCCTAAGGATAAGCATTATAAAATGTAAGCATGGGTATCTAATTGTGTAGGCCACTTAGGCATGTAAGTATGTAGGTCTCGCTCTAAGCCCTCTCATAGGCATGTTTGCCTTCCCTAGCCATTTAGGCAAGTAAGCATGTAGGTCTCCCTCTAATCCCTCTTGTAGGCATGTTTGCCTTCCCTAGCCATTTAGGCAAGTAAGCATGTAGGTCTCCCTCTAAGCCCTCTCATAGGCATGTTCACCTCCCCTAGCCATGTAGGCCATGTGTTGGCATGAACAAGGTGTCACAAGAATGAATGAAAACCCTCACCTTCATGGCCACACAGCAATTTAACTTTAACCATTTGAACACCAATTCATGTGATCACAAATGATGTCATGACTAGCATTATGCTAGTATTAATTTTTAAGAAAACATACAATCTTGAATATTATACATTTTATAATTTTGATTACCTTATGGGTAAGGTTTTGAATTTTTTTTAAGATTTCAAAACCTCCATGTATGGTTCAATTTATTTTTCCCAACTAATGGTGATTATTAGGCACAAAGTTTAGGGTCCTTGAAGTGGATGTAGTCCAAGTATGGTTAGGATTTAAGGCTATGATTTCAAATGTTTCCATTTGATTCAAATTGACATGGATTCCATCATCTAGTTTTCCTAGACATCACACATTGTCACAAACTTACAAAAAAAAAAAAAAAAAACATTAAAATACATTGTGCATATGTGCATAATATGTTTGTACCCAAAAAATGATAAAGAAGTTGTAATCTATAGTTCAAAGTCTTAGCATCCTTTGATCATCCTTGAAAATGATTTTTGTTCAAGATTGTAATTGAACTCACCTTTAACGTTGCAAAATATTTTTCTCATAAAGGGCTTTTGGACATAATGAACCACACATAGACAAAGAACAAATTCAAACAACACATTCATGTAAACAACCAAAACTAAAGACTCACAAAACACAAACTCAAGATTCAGAAACATCACAAAAAGTTGAAATGTAATAAATAGAATAATCAAATTTGACAATTAACTTATAATAGATAGAATCGGCAAAATAAACAATAGATGAAATAGACTTACTTAAGGATTTGGACAAAATGGATAAAAATGGACAAAAATGGGTAGAAAGAGAAAAAATGGGTAGAAAGGGAAAAAATGGACAAAATTGGTAGAATTGACAATTAACTTACAGTAGACCAAAAAAATCAAGCTTATGGAGAATGGCAAAAGAAAATAATTGAAACTTTTAAAAACTCAAACTTGCATGCATATGACAAAGCAACACACACACACACCTTGATCAATGTTCCCCACAAGCAACACACCCATCAAATGACCTACACATCATAAAATTAAAAATAGCAAAACCAACAAATATTTGAAAGTGATCAAATGGACAACATACTTGCAAAAAAAAAAATACAACGAAATTGACCCTACATTGTTCAACATTTAAAGACCATAAGGTTCTTCATAATCATGCCCATTTCATCATTGGATTATTGCAAAAAATAAGAAATGTTTTCCAATACAAATAACTTGCAAGGTGGAATGTTGAATCCACACTTCAAACAATTTATATGCACCTCTACCCTAATTACAAACACAAAACCCACAATTAAAACATTTTTATAAAAACAAAACACACATGAAATAAGGGGCGGGGGGGGAATGAATAAGAATACATGTAGAAAATCAAAAGTTTAAATTATGGTCTTCTTCAAAAAGGCCTTACTTTCCAATGATTTTCATTTCTTTTCAATTATAATAGACTTCGAGCTAAGAAAATTAGTTATATTCATATGCTTACAAGCCCCATCAAAACCAACATGAGTGCCATTAAACCAATTTTTTATCACCGAAATGAGACAATCCAAATTCTCAATCTCCAATCATGACCATTGAAGGTTTGTGATGACATTAGCTACATTAAAATTTGATTTATTTCAATTTGTGACAACACAATGATAAACACTTGACAAGCCAAGAAAGAAACATCTGGAAATTACACCACATGTTGTGCCCACCAAACCAAAAGATTCTCATGATATGTTGATCACACAAATAACATTATAAGAAATTTGAAAATCAATAATTGAATTTTGAGACTCATTTATAGTTGTAATAGACTCATGCAACTAAAAATAGCCTAGTTGCCTTGGACAAGTGAGAGAATCAATTGCAAAAGACATGGCATGGCCATGAAATTGAAAGTGTAGTCACAAACCTTATGACTAGGCTAGAATTTATCATCCATTACCATGGATGATCCTTAGTATGACGTGCAACCCAAATTTGTGAATACATTTGTGAATACATTTGGGATAGTTGCATGCTACCAAATGCACCATTGATGGGTGGTTAGGATTTAACCATGTGGTAATTTCAAGAGCCCATGGCCATAAAACATGTGGCAATTTTCTATTTGTTCAAAAAAGATAAATTATAATTATATTAAATAAATATTATAATTAAAATAAATAATTATTTTAATTAATTAATTATAATCTATCCTATGCTAAACTATAATAGGCAACCCATTTTAGGTTAGGGTAATGTACAATAGGCTAGTTAACATAGGCTAAGAAGGTAGGTAGGATCCTATTTATTTTGTTGGGGACAAGCCTTTTGATTAGCTCATCCCAAATGGCACATGCACTATGTTGATAGTGCATACCACAAATCTATTCCATTCCTAACCATCTTATATATTTTACAAGTTTGAAGTTGTAGACAAAAGATATGGGACAATTCTAATGAAAGGGAAACACAACAACATTATCACATCCTTTGTCCCATACATAAACATTATCATATATCCACACAATAAAATATTTATTATTTTCATTAACTATTTACTACTTATCTTACTTGCTATTATGACATATTCACAAAATAAAATATCTTTTGCTTTAACTTATAACCTACCTACCTACTACCTACTAATACCTATCCTACTTATTACATACTACTTAGGTTACCTACCTACTATCTACTACCTAGCCTACCTAATAAATAAATTACCTACCATACATTTAATAAATAAATTTCTTAATATAGCTAATTAAATAATCAATTAATACAAAAACATTATGACATATTCACAAAATAAAACACCTTTTGCTTTAATCTATAATCTACCTACCTACTACCTACTAGTACCTATCCTACTTATTACATATTACTTAAGTTATGTACTTACTATCTACTACCTAGCCTACCTAATAAATTAATTACCTACCAACATTTAATAAATAATTTTTTTAACATAGCTAATTAACTAATCAATTAATACAAAAAAATTATGACATATTCACAAAATATAACACCTTTTGCTTTAATTTATAACCTACCTACCTACTACCTACTAGTACCTATCCTACTTATTACGTACTACCTAACCAAATTAATTAATTGACTAAGTACCTAACCTATAATTAATTAATTAATTAATTAATATGAAAACACGATCACATATTCACACAATAAACTAATAAACCTACCTACTACCTATCTTACTTACTACCTACTACCTAGTTTACCAATAATTTATGACCTAGCCTACCAACTACCTATTTAACTTACCTAGCCTAACTCGGTTTAACCTTCATAACATAGCCTATTAGCTACACCTAATAAACTAGCCTATTATTACCTATAGCTAATTTAGGCCAATTAATTAAGAATGCAAGTTAAGCTAGGCTACTAATGTACATAGGCCTACTTAGTTTGATGTAACCTATTAAGCTTAGCTAGTTTAGTTTACCAATTAGGTTATAATAGCCTTTTCTAGCAAACTATTAGCTATTAGATATTATATCATGGAAGACCCATGGATGGGTACATTGACGGGATAATAAACCAATTGAAATAGCAAAGTTTGCCATATGTGGTTTATGTTTCTTTGTTCATGTGGTAGAATATATTATTGCAATTGAAAAACCTTTCATTTGTAGTTGCAAAAACAACTATGTTATCATCCATTGATGAATGCAATCAAAATTGGATGACATTTTTCACTTTTCATTTACATTTTCAATGAAAATCATATTATTCGTAAGTTGTAGTTGCATCTACAACTAGAAATTGGTTCAACCCTTCCTATAGTTGCATATGTGACTACAACAAGTTGCAATTACATGGACATGTAAGACTAACACATTGTTAGTTGCAAAATAAGTTGGTTTGGACATTAGTCACATAATAGTTGCAAAAATATGGTAAAAATGAACATTTCTTTTAGTATAACCATTGAAATAATTGTAACTTATTCTTCAAAGTTGAAATGATTACATCATTAACCAACACAATTTTCCCAAAAAAGATATCATCCTCTTCAACTATCACTAGTTCTTCTAGTTCCTTAACATGGTTTAAGTGATTGTGCACCTATAACAAAAGAGGACACATGATTTTAACATCTTATTCTACAACAATTTCAACAGTAATTCAAATTTTCACAAAGTATTGAATACATTTTAAGTTCTTGTATTGAGGGTTGAACATGGTCTTCAACATGTTGTGGGTCTTAAAATGATTATAAGCCATTAAAAAGGCTCAAAATGGCATCAACATCCTCACAATTTACACCATTATCCTTCATTTAAATTCCTACATTTCTAAAACAAACTCTTCATAAATTAATGGTTAATTCAAAGCTTCAATGTTGGCCACCAACTTTCATAACAATGCACAAAATGAAAGTAGAAATAAAAACATTTAACAACAACCAATACCTTTGGGTTTGGTTTTAAACACATTATGTTTGAACCATAGCCCAAGTTTGACCCAAACAAGATACCTTTTGAAGCAAATTGTGTCATCATAGGAGTTTTGAGCATCCTCGTTAGCAACTGTGCAATGATACAAAACATATTTCCATTTTTGACTCCCCTTCCCTAGTTTTTTAATCCAGGTAATATTTTTTTGCAATGATGTTTGAATAACCTTCAAACTAACTTCTAAAAAAGCTCGACAAACTTTGGCATCATCGATGGCATGCTAATTGCCTTTGACATTGCATGGCCAAAACATGATCCTAATGGGGTAGGTAATTGAAGCGGAAAACAAAAAACTACAAACTTCAAAGCATTGGTCAATGTGTTCAAATTTGAGCCATCTTTAACATAAACAATAATTTGTCACACAAACCAAATGAATCAAATAAAAATTTCACCTAATTTTCCATGGTTCACCTATTGTGTTTTGCACTTCAAAAACCCCAACAATCACATGGGTGGGCTCCTAAAAATTATTAATAAAATGACAAAATAATAAATGTGTCAAAGCTAACTTGCGATATCCAAAGATAAAAAAGGCCATGCACATAATACAAAAAACAAAAATAAACATAAGATACATTATTACAATTCATGGTTTTTAAAATTGGGATTTCTAATAAAAAATGCCAAAAATGAAAAATGACAAGTGTAAAAAATAACCACCATGTCAATTTGGACTTGCTAGTGTGATTGGGTAGTCAATTTAGACCTTGTCATTTTGACTAACAAAGTGATCAATAAAATGATTGATTATTTGTTTGATAGACAATGGACCATTTGACTAGGTCAAACTTATACCTAAATTAAAATCCTATTTGGATTATTTTAAAAAAAATTATTAAGTAGGTAGGTAGCAATTAAGTCTAGTTAGGTCAAAAAAAGGCACTGAGGTAAATACATTTTAACATAAACTAATTTAACCTCACCTAACCTAACCTCATCTAACCTAATTTAACTTCACTAAATTAACTTAATCTAAACTAACTTACCCTAGCCTTCTAAACATGCACAAAGGTTACAAGTGTAAGGAATTGAACCCCAAATTTACACAATGATAAACCAAATCCTTACTAATGGAATAGACCATCAAAGGTGATCAACTTTTGTCATGTTTATTTCACATCACTAAATAAAATGGCTAAATTTAAGTGACAACTAATGATTAAATTAAGTGACTAAACCTAATGGTTAATTTTAATGGTTTCATGTGGTGGTTAAACATAATGGTTAAACCTTGGTTAAACCTAATGATTAAATGTAATGACTAAATATAGTGGCTCAACCTAGTTGATAAACCTAAAGGCTAAACTTCATGGCTTAACTTTGGCTAAATTTAATGGCTAAACATAATGACTAAACACAATGATTAAAACTTAACTAAACATGGTTGATAATCCTAGTGGTTAAACTTCATAATTAAATTTTAGTTAAACATAGTGGTTAAACTTAACATAAACCTAATAATTAAACCGAATGGCTAAACCTAAATTAAACCTAGGCTAAATTAAATGGATCAATCTAATGGTTAAATGTACTAAGTAAACCTAGGTTATACCTTATTTTTAAATTTAGGTTATACTTAATGCTCAAATATAATGGTTTAATTTAATGTTAAAAGGTAAAATTGTGGCCCCCCTGATCATTACTGTCCTCTAAGGGGTAAGATTAGGGGGCAAGGTTGACAAATTATTATTCCACAAGAAGAACTACCCTCTTTAGCTTACTTTACTACAACTATTCAGTAGTAAGTAAGAGGTCAAACAAGGAAAAACAAGGAATATAAAAACGTCTACCGTAAGACTTACCTTCTTATAAGTAATCTAATCCAAGGAGTTGGAAGTAAAACATAGGGAGGGAAACAATATAAGAAAGGGGGAAAAATTGAAAATAGTTACTCTCCCTAATTTTGTAATACCTTCAGTGCCCCAGGATATTGCCTAAGGGGTTTGCAGATTTTTCTACCATTATTATCCTTCCTCCCCCATGCCTGTAGGTTCTTTAATGATGTTATGTTTGTCACACATACAAAACGAAAAATGTGGACTCAAAAAAATGTCATAGCAATATCAAAATTAAAATAAAAAAATACTCCACCATAAAATGAATAATTTAATTATAAATTGTATTGAAATTTTTTTGATATAATTTTTTTTCATATTTAAAATTTTAACTTGTTATGATTTTTGTCATTTTTTACAATTGATATTCCATTTCACATTGAAATCTTTAAATTTTTTTCTAAATTTTTTGACCAATCACATGTTTAAGGATATTTATAAGGTGGTTTATTAATATTTGTGATTGAAACCATAGGGGATAATTATAGGATTTATAGTTTGATTATTATTTTAAATGTAAGAATTGTAGTTAGTGTAAGATGTGGACTTTTCAAAATGTCAAATGTGAGCCATGTAACCATGTTTTACTTAGCTTAGTACTCCAAAGACTACCTAGTGATTAGCCCATTGTTTTCTATCCTAGAAAAATGCAGAAATATTAATTCAAGGAAACATCCTACTTACATAACATAATCTACTTTGCCTCTTACATTTAATACAATAACAATGCAACTCAAGAAGCTCAAATACTTCAACCATCTTCCATCACACACAAAGTATATATATCTTTTTCCTTTCCTTGCCTCATTCTCCAAGTTTCTAATGATTCTTCTTCCTCTCCCACTTCCTCTAGACCCTCTTTTCCACATACCACATTCAAGGCCCACATTGACCCCTAGAAAACAAGGCCCTAATCTTAATTTTTTTTCAAAATCTCCTAGATGATTGGGTGGATTACCCCCAACCATTCATTAATTTGAGCTACTTAATCCCATTAACTTCACCACTTGGGTAAGGGATGGTAAGTTTACCACTAGTAATTAATAATCATTAAGAGGCCTATAAAACTAATTAGTTTAAAGAATTCAACTCGTTAACACTTAAGTTGAACCTAGTGCCAAATCTAATGGCTAAACATGGTGGCTAAATTTAAATTAAAACTAATGATTAAAATTTAAACAAAAATTGGGTAAACATAATGGTTAAATCTAATGGTTAAACTTAATGGATACACCTAGTGGTTCGACTTAGGTAGGTAAGGGGGTGGATAGGTTGGTAGATAATATGTAGGTAGGTGGGTAGGTAAATAGGTAGGTTGTATAAAAGTGAAAAAATATAGGTACTTACATATGTACATTTAGGTGAGAAAGTATAAGTAAATAAGTAGCTAGGTAAGTAGCTAGTTAGGTAAATATGTGGGTGAGTAGATAGGAGGTAGATACATAGGGTAGTAGACTATGTTGCATTTGATTAAAAATTATTGACCATTTTGATTAAATGTTCGACTTGACTAAAAATCATTAAAGATTTTGACTAAAGACCATTGACCTTCTTAACTAAATGTTCCACTTGATTAAAAAAAAATAATCATTTTGATTAAAGATCATTGACCATTTTGATTAAATGTTCCACTTGATTAAAAACAATTAATCATTTTGATTAAAGATTATAATCATTTTGATTAAAGATTAATCATTTTGATTAAAGATCATTGACCATTTTGATTAAATGTTCAACTTGACTAAAAAACATTGATCGTTTTGACTAAAAATCATTAGCCATCTTAATTAAATGTTTAACTTGATTAAAAACCATTGACCATTTTGACTAAAGTTGTATAATTTGACTACATGTATTTAACCAAATAAATCATTATAATCAAGTTGATCAATTAAAAAAAAAGTGTCATTCAAACCTTTGGCCTTGAATCAAAATGTACATGTCCATTAATAAAAAATGACAAGTTAATCAACTTGAATCTCTTAAAAAACCATGATTTGTAATAGTCATATTTCTCCTTAATTTTTATCACAATATGTAAAAAGACTTCATTCACCAATTGTTGTTGAAATGGAAACTATGCCCATTCACATTGATAAAAACTAAATGCCTTATACTTGGATTCTCAATGGATGACAAATGACAATATCCTTTAACAATGTACAATATTAAGTCCTCCAAAAAATCTTGTTATGTTGGGTAAAATTTGGTATAAGTTCTAAAACTACCCAAAAAAATGTAATTTAAGGAAAAAAAATTATCATCTTCTTTGCAATTTATTTTTCATTTATAATTTCCACCATTCTTTCTAGCAAAAATAGCCCTAAACCTCCTATACACAACGGGATGTTCATTAAATGTGTGTTTTTTTAGTGAATGTGTGCCATAGTCTTTGTTATAACTTAGAATCACTTTTATTTTTCCCTTGGGACATATTTTTAGCATCTAGTTACACTACAAAAGGTGGCTTAAACACATTGTAAAGATGTGTTTAAAAGATTTTTGGATTAAAAGAATTTATTACAAAACAACACCATTAACAACAAAGAAGACCTCAATAATAAAAAATGCAATGAAAAAGGTACCACAAATTTTAATTAGCTTGGAGTTGTGGAACAAGAAATTACCAAATTGTCAAGCCATATCAAAATTAAATGCCTATTTTGATCCAATTAAAGGTGATTTGATTAGGCCGTTAGTTGATGACATAAAATCATCATATTCATATATCATTTCAAGTGTTTCACTTGTTGATGCCACTCATTTTAGCTACTTTCATAAAACACTACACTACTAGGAAATGCATCCTAGTTCACTATGGGTTTCACTAGATTTTTGAGTGAATTTGGACATTTTTACCTAGTGAAATTGTTTAACCCCCTAGTGAACAGGGACCAGTTGCTACGGACAATGACTTGTTTCATTAGTACCTAGTAAAACAAGATTACTCTAAAGTGAAATACAAATTTACCAAACCATTCACTTGCTAGTTAATTAACTAATCGGTATGGAAATTACTTAAATTTTAATTATTTAATATAATATTATTGATAATTTCATGATTTTTAAGCCTATTATTTATTGACACTTGTCATTACCTACGCTAGGTTAAAAACCTAGCTAGGTAGGTAAGTAGGCCACGTAATCAACCTAGGCACCTAACCTAAGAATTCGACAGGAGAATATTCGGTCAACATACCATTGTTGACCACTCATAACACCACCCATAAGGTTTGATCCCTTGATCTTTGGAATGGTGGCAAACACCTTTACCATCAAACCACCCACTTGTTATGATAATATGTTACATTACATTCTATTTATCAAATATTTCATTTTAAACATTACAAAAACATAAACTTTGAAAATTCCTATCTTATTGAGATTTTGTTCAAATGAAATGATTCGAGTTTATTTTTTAAAAAATTCAATAATGTACATAATTACATTTATTTCCTTTCGAAAGTTTAAAATCATTTGAACAAAAAAAAAGTTTAAAATCATTATTCAATAACATTTCAATGACCCATAGTTATGACATTTTTGGTGCGAGAATGTTATGGAAGCCCAAAGAAGCAAGAATTTTAAAGAATTTTATAGAATTTTAATTGGTAAACAATGTAATTTGGTAATCATTTGCGGGTAAAGAATGTTATGACAAGGTGCTAAATGAAGAATTTTAAAAAAATTTAAGTTGCAAAATGAAGAATGTCATCACTAGGCAATGACCATTCTTTTAAAAAAAAAAAATTTAGTAAATGAGTTTTTT
>Ga0209208_10012636_pt1 | contig 10658 bp, 7 predicted proteins | sample S1TSphfallax_3_FD_187694 | JGI IMG/M metagenome (GOLD analysis project Ga0209208, IMG submission 187694) | Host-associated microbial communities from peat moss isolated from Minnesota, USA - S1T2_Fd - Sphagnum fallax MG (SPAdes) (version 2) | ecosystem: Host-associated > Plants > Peat moss >... | reverse complement strand
TGCCCTTTCCCACTGATGACTTCCTTCTCTGTTCTCCATCTCATTCCAATCCTGCTCTCTTTGTATCGAGACATATCTGCTATACAATACTCCTTGAAGAGCTTTTCATGGTACCGTTTGGCCAGCTGCTGCTCCCAAGATCTCTCAGCATCATCTTCCTCAGTTCGAATGAACCTGTAAGTCTCTCTGAGTGTGTCGTTGTCAGTTTTCAAGGGAATTTTCTGACCTGCAGATGAAGCAGCACTTGCACCATAATAATACTGTTGATACTCCTTTATGAAATGCTTATGTCTCTCATATGCATTCAGTCCCAGCAGCTTGTCTGTGTATTGCTGACGACGATGCTCCCTTGAGAATACTTCATTCCTTAAGGCAGTAAAGGATGCCATATCTCCAACTCTTTCTCAATGGACCTCTTTCTTCTCAGAGCGTTGCTAGCCACATCGTACCCTTACGCTACCATTACTGCACCAACAACAACAAAACAGTTGTGAGAATCTGATCCGATGTTCACTCGAAGGGATTGACATCAGAAGATGTGATGTCAATCCTTGCTTCTTCCACACAGACTAATACACATCCTCTCTCAAAGAACAAGAACGTGCAGAAAAGAGACGGTTTCAGCCACCTCTCTAAACAGCCAGTGCGTGCAAAATTCTCGAGCACATCCGAATATTGCAATCATCGCAATAGACACAAACAACCAAAACGACCTCAGGCGGGTTCTCCTTGTTAAAACCGAAACCACTGATTCCAGAAGACAGTTGCAAACAATATCACATCACAGAAACCGAGATCCACGACAAAGTCGGGTGGCGGAGAACTAAATCAAAGAGGGAAAAAAAAACTCCACAGAGAAAATCTCCATACAACCTGAAAACAGGAACTTCTTCTTCCTCCTCGTCCTCCTCTTGCAAGTTAAGAAGAAGCACGGACAAGACACTTCTATGCACAGTTTCGTGCCATAAACAGAAGCTCAGCGGCCGATAATTACCTCAAAAGAACGGAAATCTCGTCGCCGAATGAGAATCCGCGTCGACGGACTTGCAACGCACGAGAGAAGGAAGATACAGGCTGTCGAAGCTTCGATCGGAAGCAGCGATGGCGGTGTCCGGCTTGGCCCAGGAGCTTCTTCGCTTGCGCTTACTAGAGACCAACTAACCATCACAATTAGTAAGTCACTAAAGTGACCTAATTTACCAACCAAGTTGTTTATTGCATTTTAGTAAGATACAATTCATACACGTCTCATTTTCAAGCCTAATTACCTCATTCCTTTTCTAATAATTATCTTCTTTTTTTAAATTAAAATTTTCTAATAACTATTTCCTTCCTTTCACCATCCATTATTAACATGGATATGAAAAAATAAATTAACAATTTGCCATATCATTGTTCATAATAATTATATTTATTTTAAATTAAATTAAGTTTGAGATTAACATAAATAAATAATTGATGAACTATTGGAAACCATACATGTGAACATAAAAGGAAAAAAAAGAAAAATTGGTAGATCCTCATCCCTAGTGTGAAGCAACATGGAGCCCAAGTTTAATAATAATTAAGTTTCAAAAACTAAATCCAACCCAATTGCTTTTAACCCAAAAAAAAAAACTTAATTTAAAATTAATTATAATTTAAAATGTCACTTATGTTTCTTTTGTAGTTTTCATGGTTTTGTTCTTCTCCTCTTTTTTCTCAAGCAAATCTATACATTTTAATTTGTGTTGTTTTTTGTATTGTATGTAATTCTTCAACATTTGAGTTAGAATATAAATAATGTGGGAATTTTATTTTATTTTTTGATTTTGAAATTGTTTTGTGTATTTCCCTTTTTAAGTAAGAGGTGCTTGATGGATTGTGGAATTTTTTTTTGGAAGAACTTTGAAGTGAATCAAGTTTTGTTTTACAAGTGGTGTATGTATATCAAACATTTTTTTTGCATATATCCACAAATTTTGATGATTTTCATGTTATTAATTTTGTAGAACAAGTGTAAATATTTTTAGTGAACCTTTTTTCTGAAATTACATTATTCAACATTTTCTTACAATGGGAGCCTTGAGTGAAATAATGAGACAATTTGATAGATTTTTGTCTTGTGGTTGCAATGGATCTTGACACTCCCACAATTGGTTATGACCTACAAATTATTTGGCAATGTGATTTTTATTAGATTAATTTGCAAGTTTGGGGTGAAAATTGTTTAATGATTTCACATAAAACCTTGCTTTTCAATGATATATTGTGTCATTAAAAGTTGTCAAAATTGACACAATGTGTTTCTACATCTTCGTTTTTTTATTTTACCAAATTTTCATGTTGGCTGATCATAGTTTGAAAATCCAAAGGAGTCCATATTTTTTATAGATTTTAATGTTTAATCTCTTTTTAGAGTTTTTTTTTAAAAAAATTTTGAGGATTATGTGCAGTTGAAAATTGTCACATTTCTTTGAATTAATTTTTGTTAATTTCAACCTTCTTATAAGAAGCAAAAATTTTACAAAAGTTTTTGGTTCCCCTAGTTTATGACCAATCAATTTTTCTTTTGGTGGATTTTGGAAATTTGTAGATCTAAAACATCTGATGTCAATGTACAAAGGAATTTTTATGAAAAAAAATCCTCCAAATCTGCTAGATTAGGCTAGTGAATTTTTTTTTGCCAAATGTATTCATTAGATTCCAATATGTAGTAGCTCCAACAATATGGAAGGATGCTTAAAGTTTATTATTTTAATTCTCATTTATGTCAAAATTTGGCTAAATCTTCTTGTGGAAAATTGTCATTTCAATCACAAAATTGAAAAAATAAAATAAAATAAAATAAAATAAAATAAAATAGAAACCTATGACATGCTACTGATTATGAGTTTTCTTGCACTTGGGTGAGTTAAAATCAACTACCAACAATTGCATACTATACACTAACATTTTATTTTTTTTGGCAAAATTTTGCCACTCAATGACAACAACAAAATCCAATGCTACTCATATAAAAGATTTTTGTTAAAAAAATGTGGCAAACTTGCCAAATTTCAAGGATTTTTATTTTTTCTTCCAAAAACCACCATCTTTAGACAATAGGTTCTAATACATCACGAAAAATATAGGATTCTTAACTTGTTAGAAATTCAAAGAACCACACAAGACTGGTTTAAATAGTCCCCAGCAATAACACTTTCATACCCTAATGGTGTTTGTCAAGTCACTACCAGGCTAAACCCTCTAGATCACATTTTAACTAACACCAACGATTTAACGGGTCCCCTAAACCCTAAACCATCTGCCTTCCAAATTGTACCAACCAATATAGGACTCTATCCATATTGGTGGTTGTTTAAAATGGGGTTCATTCTTGAAAACTGCCAATTCTTTGAGGTTTCAGAGCTTCATAACTGGAAGTTTTTGAAATTCAACTTTTGAAATTTTAATAAAAACTTGAGTCGAAGAGTTCTTCTATAAAATCAAATGACCACACAACACTGGATACTATGATAGTTCCTCCTACATTGACCACGTCTAGTTATGAAGTTATAAATTATGTTGAGATGCATGTATTTAACACTCGACTAGTAGGGCAGTTTGTACCTATATATATATATATATGCATAGGATGAAATGATTTTTAAAGGGTCGTTGAAAAGAATGACTACTTTTTGATTGGCCTAGTAATGGCATTTAAATAGTTTATAATTTTATATTGTTTATTGTACCTACACACCCAAAGATAGAGGGGAAAATTTTAGAATCATTAACACCTACTTAACAAAACCCTAATTCATATCGTGAACTAATGGTTAAAAAACTCCTACTACTATTCTAAAGTTAACCTACCACTTACAACTAAAGTGTTTACACCTAGAGATATTTTATCCCTAGTCAACTTTGTGTTGCCAACATGACTACTGAGCGGAGATGTAACCTAGTAGCAAATTGATGATTGCATCGTTTGCTCCAAGCTCAAGAACAATAAGATTCTTGTAGTTGTTCATTGCAAGCTTCTTACACTTGTCTATAGCAAGCTTGTTTCATTTGTATATTTTTTAAATTTTCATTCCCATGCTTGATGAAGTTCAATTTTTCAATGTTGTCAACTTATAACTTTCACATTGTTTTTTTCTTTTTGCGAAATTGTCAAGATGAAACTTCCTAGCATGGCAATGTTTGTGTTTTTCTTGCAATAATGTCATCTATCAAACCTTAAATGCATTTCATACTTTAGTTTTCATGAACTTTTGTATTTTTTGCAAAGAGGAACGAAGATGTAGATAATGGCTTCACAATGTTCCAATGTTTAAGTAAGTTCACAATACATTTTCAAAATTCCATTGTTGAATTAATTTTTTTCATTCTTTTTTTTGCTTTTTTTTTTTTGTTGATATTTACATGGTCCTTTTGAATTCTTTTAGGTTGAAGTCTTTTGCATTTTGTCAAATTTGTTCTGATGGTTGCAAAGATTTAGTTTAACATTATAATTCCAAAGAAAATGAAACAAGTTTTGTTGCAACCTTAGCTTTGGGCTCTCAACCAAAACAAGGGCTTGGAAAAGATGTGAACTAAGAGTAAAACTCAGGAATCACATTTCATGTTCATGAAAATATAGGAAAGTGTGAAGGAATGAACCTCCACACTCCTTAGTTGGATTCTAGATGGACTCTCTAATTTTTAGAAGGCGATTGTAGGGGTCAAAATTCATTAAATTAAATAATTTTTTTAAATATTAAAAAGCTCATAGAATATAGATGTCTAAAATGGGCTCACATGACCCATTTGGGCACTTTAAACATAAGTTATGGCCAAAAGAAAGGTTGGGAATCAAATTGTCAATTTGATTCCTGACCACTAAAAATCAAGAATTGCCTTAACTTCCTTTGGTGCAGGTGGCATGCCACATACCATTGAAAAGCACTCAACAAGGGCTACAACTTTGCTTTGAATTTCACTTCAATCGAATGTTTGCACACAAAGTTATGGGCCTCCAAAATCGTAAAAGTCCCAATTTAGGGAATTTTGAAACTCTAACTTGGGAGTCATGGGACAAAATGACATTTGGGTGCTAGCCCTGTGGCCAGGCACAAAAAAATTATAAAAGGGAAGGTCATGGCTTCCCCCAAGTCCGGGTTGTGATGAATCTTATGAGTCTGTGTTTGCTCGTGATTTATTCGTGCACCAAAAATGTTTCAGTTACACACTAATCAACTTGTTGTCTGGTTTATGTAGGTCCATGTGAATAGTTAATTCACTTGTTACCCGTCTGGGTCCCCATCCCCGAACTACAACACACCCCTCTACCTTCAAAGTGTTGCAAGCCAAGGAGCATGCCCAACTCCTTGTCCTTTCGTTACTTTCACCTTTGGACTTGTAATTGAATCTATCCAAGAATTTGGGGGTGCGTCAAGTTCCAACTTTTTAAAATATTCATTTATAGTCATTCATTTATAGTTTTTCCTTTCCATTTTTTTATTTTTTATTTTTGCAATGAACATGAATTATAATCTCATTAATGGGATCTTAATAAGGGTTATTGTTTGTTGATTAGTGTGTTAAAGATGTGGGATAAACTTATTAGTTATATGTAATTTACAACAAAAAATGTTTAGTCACAAATGACTTGTAGCTAAAAAAATTATCCAATATGATTTGGTTTTCATTCTCATCTTGAAAAGTGTATAAACAAGGTGTTTTGTCTTTACATTTTCAATTTTAAAACATGGGCATATGGGATGAGCCAATAAAAATGACTTAACCCAAAATAAAATAAAAAAATTAATGTATTTACACCTAACTACCTACATCCTTAATTTACCTACTTATTTTTTTACATGCCTACCTACCAAAGTAAGTATTTGGCCTAGGTAGGTAAATAGGTCCTATCTAAATAGACGTTAAACCTATATGGGTAAGTAGGTGTATAGGTAGGTAGGTACCTAGTTCAACCTATGTACCTAAATATTGATTTAAATTTAATTTGGACCATGTGTCATAATATAATTTAAACCATTCAAACATAAAAATTAAACATCTTAGATTATTTCAAAATAATTATAAAATACTTTTAATTATTAAAAGTTAAGACATGTGACAACACATAATTTGTTCCCATTGTTCACCAAAAAGGTCACATCCTAGTTGCAAACGACAATATGTATATGACCAACCAAAGGATGAAAGAATATTTGTTGACTTTTTCTTTCATCCAAAATTTGTCATCATTTGCAACTAATGTCAATGTGACTTGTCCAACACAATTATTACAATTTTTGTTACAAATATCACTTGCAACTAAAAATTAGTTGCATGGACCAATTGCAAAATGGCCATTTTCTATTAATGTGTGTTTTACATATTCCTTTAGAAATATTGGAATTATTTGAATTGTATTTTGATTACAACCATCCTTTGAATTTGGTCATGGAATGAAACTTAGAAGGACATGAACACCATCATCTAAAGCTAATGTGTCACACATGTGACAACGCTTTATCATTGGTCACCCACCCATTAAGGAATCAATCAATTGTACACATATTTGTTACAATGTTGAGGAAAATTTAATGTTGCTTTCTTTGTGAGTGTTAAATCCCAATCTTTTATGTTATGGCTAGTTCCCAACATGTAGTCAAACATGTGTTTGAAATATCCATACAACACACCCCATTTATCCTTGCAAGCTATGTTGTTCCTTGGCAAAGGAAAATAACCATTTAAATCCACAATTGTAACAATATTCCTTCACATAGATGTGGTAGAATCAAATTGATCATGTGGGTTTACAATGTACATATTCTTTGAACTTTGTTTGTGTTAAGGCCATCACATCAAAGAATTCCCAATTGCTTTGGTAAGGTTGCTTGCTTTATATGACATCATTAGTTGAATATGAACTCATTCTTTTGGTTTAGTTTTTTTTTCCTTTTTAAATTTGATAAGTGCCATTTGCTTTATGTGCTCTTTTATTTTTTGGTGTGATTGTAACATATATGTATTCTTGTACACTAAACAAATAAATTTTGTATTCAAATGCATGAAATGAAATCGCAATTGAAAATGTTTGCAATTAAAATTGAAGACAATTACTCATTGAGGTATTTGTGGTATTGGTGAGAATCAAATTCATCAACCATGTTGTGATGCCATGTTGCATGTGTTGAAAACAACAACTCATGAAGGTCCTTGAAGTTCAATGTTATGCAAAACTCGGTGTTGTGCAATGTTGTGTAAGGCTCAATGTTGTACATCAAGCTCTATCCACAAGGTATTGAACAATGGAATGTAAGTGGGAACATAAGTATGAATGTGTGCACAATGAACATTTTCATAATTTAAAATTATTTTGCTTTTTTTTTTTTGGGTGTGTACCTTACCACAAATTTTTACAAGGGAATGTTAATTTAAAATTCAATGTTAATGCAACTCTAACATTTAACACTATTGCCACATGTACATGCCATGTCATCATTTGGTGATAAAGTAGGGCTATGTGTGGATGCACTATATCTTGCATTTTTTTTCTAATATTTGCTTATCAATGTGTTATTTGTAAATATGTATGTACTACTAATTTTTCATGTTTATGAATGGTGATGGAGAGATAATTAACATTGTTGGATGTGATAAACATTGATAAATGATGATGTGAGGAGGGCAACCCCATTGATGCCTTGCATCTTATTTTTTTTCAATAAAATATAATCAAGTTTATTCCAATTTGAAATGATAAATTGACTTTGGGATAGTACATGTGCACAATATCCAATTCTTATAAAAAGAAATGCACAATATAAGAATTGCTCTTGATTGGCTAGATAGAACGAATGGTTCAAATGCTTTTATTTAAATAATTTCACTTTTTAGTGTACCAATTTTCATGTTTATGGCTAATGATTCGAAAACTCTGAGTAAAACCATCTTGGCTATATAAAAAACAATGGAGGCCACAACAAACCAACACCCTCCAGTGCACCATCCACTGGACTCTTATTATTACTTAGTTGCAGATGAACCTCAACTGAGTTAATATAGGTATATATATAGGTAGATAGGTAAAAAAAAAAGTAACTACTAGGTAAGTAGATGGTTTATAGTTTATGCATAGGTAAGTAATATTTTTACTACCTTCCTACTAACAACCTGCTATGTGGGTTGTTGCTAGATATGTAGTTAAAAAAAAGCAACCGATCTAACCGCCATGGTTAGCTAAGGAACTGGAATGCAACAGAAAATTGTTTCCTGACCACTTACCATCTATCCTTCATGGTGCACTGGTGGATGTTGGTTTACCGTGGCCGGGTATAGGGGGGGGGAGAAGCTTTTAAGTTACACAATTTTGGAAGGCACTAGAAACAAGTCCATCAAAGTTAAATGCAAAGCCAATTTGCTATGAAGATTGGGAATGCTTGCAATTGTACTTGTGTATTTTTTCACCCTTTTGTTGAAACCTTTGATTCTTTTTCAATGTATGATAAAAAGAACATACAATAACAAAATACATATTATAGAAGATTTGACACAACATTCTTTGCTTTCCATTCAACCCATTTGTCTTTCTTGTATTTTCCATCTTCCCCAATCTTTGTTTCTACCATCATCCTTTTAGAATTTTTACTTTTTCAAAATTTTCATCTTTCATGGCTTTCATTTCATTTATTGTCTTTCTTGGATTTTCATTTATTTTTGCATACAATTCATCCATTATCTCTCTTTGACTACCAACACAAGCCAATCTTTTAGTCTTTTCAATATATAACATTTATGGATCCTTGTCTTTTTTGGCATTCCCTTCATCTATCTTCTTTCCCAAATTCAACTTTACTAAACTTTCGATCTTTCCCAACTAAACTCGATTAAGAATAATTGTTTAACACTTTCATAAAATTGAATGCATTCACAAATTGAAGAACAATTTTTTCTTGTTAAGTTTATTGTTGAATGGCTCTGCCCCTTTATGCATTAGAGAATGCTGCCCATTGGGAGAATTGAGTTGAATGGCAAATGGTCACAAGCCAGGTCTGGCCATTATCAAATGTAATTGGCATTCTGGAGAGACTTTGTCATGTCACTAGAAACTTTGTACACTATTTGCTAGACCACACTATGTGCTAGTTGCATGCGTTTGAAAGAGAGATTAACCCTAAAAAGCTCAATGTGAATGGTAAAATCTAAAATCATGGTAGGTTGAAACAACTTCATGGAAGATGATCAAATCGTGTATTATAATTAGTTGATTTTGAATGGAATATATGAATTTATTGAAAGAGAAATTTGAAAAAATGAATTGAAATCTCCAATTGTCTTGCCCAACCTATAATTTCCCAATCCCTTTGAAAACTATATATCTTGTAATTTGTGAATAATCCTAACCATGCTTTTTCCTCATTATTGAAAGGGCTTGGTTTTGATTTTCCAAACTCCCCTTAAAAAAATGACCAAACATGAATTATAGAACATGGTTAATACTTGACCAGCGATTGCACTTCACACCTACTACCTATCCCAAGATTTTGTTACAAATTCACACTTTTTTTGTGTGTGTGTGGGAGTGGTGAATCATCACTAAGACAATTTTGAGGGTAAAACTTAGGAAAAACATGTTTTTTTTTTAAAAATTGCAAAAATGTGTTTTTGCAGCTAACATTTGTCACTTGTAGGGAACCAAAAAAAAAAAAACTTGAGAAATGAAAACATTGTGTTCATACATTAGATACGATGTTTCATCAAGTTGAGTCACCAACCGAACAGAACAGATGGAAAACAAACAAAAACTGATCAATTTTTGAGTTTGTTTGTGTGTGCACGAGAACAAAAGGATCTTAACCTTCAACCCGCCCCCGGAAAGTTGGATGCTTCTCCCACTCAGTGCTTCCCTGGACCCCTCCTCCCCCCACACTCAGCCTACCAACCACATGATGGGTGCTTCAAATCATCGAAGGCTTTGGGTGAGCGCTTACTTTGAGCTGCGAGGTGCTTACTTTGCAAACTCCCTGGCTCGTGCGCGCCCATTAAAGTTCTAGACTCCTACTTTGAAGTCCGGGTCGATTCTGCCAGGGTGCGTCCAGCCATGGTCGTATTACGCTAAGAATCCCAAGTACCTTACTCAATACCTAATTATGATTCCAAGTGCCTTACTTAAGTGCTGACTAACCATCCGAGTTCCTTACGCAGTTACTAATTGAGAGTTTTAAGTGCCTTACTTAAGTACTTATTAAGAATGCGCGTACCTTACTTAGGCACTGATTAAGAATCTAAGTACCTTAGCTTAAGTAGTACTTAAGAAGCTAAAGTAGCTTAATTAACTGGTGCATGCACCGTTCTTCCCTAAAGGGTCGGCCTCAAGTCGTACACATGCGGATGAGGTGACGCACAAAATCTGCTCTCCTGTCGTGGCCGCCATTTAGTCCTCGCAATCGATTTCTTTGGAAATCGTATTATAGAATTATTTTTTTTCCGCCTCCCCCACGAAAAACAGCGCGCGGATTTGTTGATATGCGATTGACAAATTTTCTTGCATTATTGCCATTGTTCCGCTCCTTATTTGCTTCTGTGATTGCTCCGGAGACAGGTCAGACGCACGCACGTACGCTCGCCCGGACGGATTAGCTTCTTTTCTTTCTCGTGTCACTCTACCTCCAGCACCGCGCTCGTTGATTTCCGTGCCG
>Ga0209208_10012635_pt1 | contig 10658 bp, 10 predicted proteins | sample S1TSphfallax_3_FD_187694 | JGI IMG/M metagenome (GOLD analysis project Ga0209208, IMG submission 187694) | Host-associated microbial communities from peat moss isolated from Minnesota, USA - S1T2_Fd - Sphagnum fallax MG (SPAdes) (version 2) | ecosystem: Host-associated > Plants > Peat moss >... | reverse complement strand
TTTAATTTCGGTAAGCTTTAGGTTTCTAGGTTTCTATCATGTTTCGTAAGAGATTTTCAAAACCTTTGATCCATAACACAATGTGTTTTGTGTTCCCAACATTAGTATAAGTTTTGAAGTTTATGTTTTGTAGGATGTTTTGCAAACCTAGGGCCCATAATGGAATATATTCCATCCATTGTAAAAGATGTTTCTGCAATATGGGCAACGAACACCCGTTTATTCCAAGAGGTTTTGGTTTAAAACTACTATACAAAGGCATGATCCCAACATGGTTTTAGAAAACAATGTTTCTATTTCTATCATGTTTTGTGTCATGTTTTGAAGGTTTGATATTCCTATAGTTTCAAAAAATATGTTTTTACATGTTTCTATCATGTTTTTTGTCACGTTCCATACAGGCTTCTTATAGGTTTTTAACATGTTTCTTAAGGTTTTTGTCATGTTTTTCAAAGGTTCATTTTGTATAACAAGTTTTTACATGTTTCCAATAATATAATGTTTTGTAACTTGTCAAGTTTTGTGAGACATGGTTTATAGTGTTTTGATAAAGTTTTTACCATGTTGTTACCATGTTTCAAAGGTTTTAAAACATGTTTATTCCTTTTTTTTTTCATATTCTAAGGGTATGTTCTAAATGACTTTTCGAATCAATCCAACATACTCGCTAATGTAACCAAGTTGTAATACTTCACCCAATGCTCTTGGATGTTCAAAGGTAATTTGAAATTAACCTTCAAATTGTCTAGGAACACCCAAGGATTGTGGGAAGAATGCTACAATAGGATAATAAAACTTCATTCACCAAAAATATATTTGAAAGAATGGTCATTATATAGCACGTGGATGTTTGAAGGCAATGTATCAAATAGACTACATCATTTCCTTCAAACATCCATTTGTCTTCCATCAATCATTGTAGAGTCTTTCCAATAAAGTATATACTATCAAAACCAGAAACATAACAGATGTGCATAGAAAAAGCTATTTAAAAACATGGGTTGAAACTTGAAGCAAGTGGTATTTGAAAATTACCATTCAACTAAATAGTCGAAACTTGTGTACAAAAATTTTAAAATGGGTTAAACCTTTAACCAAATGGTATTTGAAAACTACCATTCACTGGATAGTCGAAACATGTGTACAAAAAACTTAAAACCTACAAAGATGTTGAAACACGTAATTGGAACATGTTTCTAGTGTAGTTCGTCATATTTCGAATGGTACATTTTGTTTAAACACGAATAGAACCCATACTTCCTTTACTTAGTAATGTGATAGGTTATATTTTTGCGAGATTGTTCCCAATGCTCTTGGATGTTTGAAGGTAACATATGGAAATCTCCGAAACATTATCTAGGAACATTCAAGAATTGTGGGAAAAGCACTGCAAACTTATAAGTTATTATCCATTTTCAAGAAACAAGTGGATTGTTGTTAAAGAATGTTTAAAGAAAAAAAAATTGGAAACCCGCATAACAACGAGGGAAATGATCAAGTATAAAACAAGAAGACAATGCAAACCCAACAATGCGAGAAATGAACATGATACAAATGGATTGTTGTAACAAAATGTTTACAAAAACAAAAAAAATCAGAAATCCAAACAACAAGTAGGAAATGAACATGATAAAAACAATAAACTTGTCCTCTTTGTCAACAAATATTTGGTGTGCAACATCTCAACTTTTGACACAACATGTGTCAATCGCCAAAAAAATATAGAAACCAATATCTAGTTGCAAACATTAAGAAAACTCAATAGGGTGACAAAAAACATGCTACTAGTTCCTAAGACTATTCATGCACAACATTGCTATGCTTTGAATGGAAAAATGAAAATGTAAAAAAAATTGCGAATAAAAGCATGATGAACATTCTATTGTGGGTGAAAAGACATAGATTCCTTAGCGCCACCATGAGTTTTTTTTGTTATCAAAACCCTTACTAAATCTTTGGCGGGGGAACATTGATGAAAATGTCAAAGTTCGGTGGAAAAATACATAGCAATGATGCGAAGTTGAAAAAGGTCTAAAAATTATGGATGGGTCATGGGGCATGGATGGGGATCACATGGGGGAACATGGAAGATGGGTGGATAGCGCCGAAACATAATTCCCAAAATGTTACCTGTTTTAGTGGGATATGTTTCAAGGGCTCGGATTGTCTAATCATCGAAATGCAAATTGGGTAGCATAGCGCCGAAACATAATTCCCAAAATGTTACCTATTTTAGTGGGATATGTTTCAAGGGATCGGATTGTCTAATCATCGAAATGCACATTGGGTAGCTCGCTGAAAGTTGACATGTTTTGGTGGGTGGTAGGTTTTGAGGTTCAAGTTTTGTGGCATGCAATTTTCGACCAGCCAAAATGAACACTGAACCGCCATCGAAACATGACATGTTTTCGTGTTGATTTGCTTTGAGGCCCTCATTGTTCATGTGTGAAAACCTGTGCCAATCCGCTTCAAAGCGAATGACACATTTACAACTTGTCACCAAAATAATGTCAAGGCAAGATTACAATGACCAACATAATTAGGTAGAGGAGAAATCAACTCATAACTAGGATCAACAATATATTAAAATGCAACATAATAAGGAAAATATCAAACTTTTCAAGATTGAAAAATTCTATGTAACAGTTGAAAAAACAACCAGGCAAATTGGCATTTGTTTCAAAATGCAGCTAAGGAAATTCAATATGGGGCTTATAAAGAAAAAATTCAATAAAAGATTGATGAAATTCAACACACTACACGTAAATGTTAGATTCATCAATGGTTCAAAACAACTCATTATAAACATTAGTAGTGAGTGACAATATAATAGACAATGTAGCAAAAGAGAAATTAGAAGCTTGGACATCAAGAACTTCACTAGGCAAAGAAATTGATGTAAGCAAAACAATTCTCAAGATTTCAAGAACATTTCCAAAACCCTCACTATAAATTATTTTGACAATTGTTATCATACACATCACAAAAACAAGAAAATGAAAGACAAATGTAAAAACAAGAAATTCACAAAAAGAAAAAGTGGGTTATCAATATTTGAAAATGTAAGATGCAAAAGATTTGCAACCACACCAACACTTGCAAATATAAACAAACAAAAACACTTGCACATAGGAAACAAACAATTTTTAAAAAAAATACAAAGATTTAAATAACATAAAAAATTGAGAAAAAAACAAGGCAATGTAGGTGAGGAAAAGAAGTTGTGATGTAAAAGCAACACAAAATGAAGGTTCTAGCAGTAGAAGCTGTGATGTAGAAATAGGTGTAATGTAGAAGTAGGGGCAAGAAATTCATGAAAATCCCCAAATGCTAAGGAAAAAAAAGTAAGCCCTGAAATAAGGACATAGAAAGTAAAGGCATGTAGAGAGATAATTACAAAAAAAAACAAAGAAACAACCCAAAAAAAACTTGCACACATCAAAGACATAGAAAATCAAAACAAGAAAGAGAAAATAACTTGAGGAACATAGAAGAATAAAAAAAAGCAATGCAAAAAAAAGTAGGTGTGATTTGAAATGTGCAAATGTGCGATATAAAATGCATGATGTAAAATGAAAAGTCAAACAAAAGAAAAACAGGTGTGAGAAAAAGAAAGCAATGTCACAATGCAAATGCAAGAGGTTAGAAACCTAGCGGTACATGAGAAAGAAAGATCACCATTGCCGACACATAAAGAAAATAATTGAACAAAAAAATAATGACAAAAGTCATGAAAGGTGCATGATGCAATGAAAGCACAAAGCTAACCTCTTATGCCATCACCATGGATGAAAAAGAGAGTTCACCATTATTGATGAAAAAAAAAAATTGAAAACTTTGCAATGTGTTAAAGCTGCAACCAACAATGTAGATGCAAGAAGTAGAGAACCTAGCATTGAAGTAAGGACATGCAATTGCCATATGATGCACCTTTAAAGTGCAAAGCCAAATGACATGTTACGACAACATGCAAAAACAATATGCACACAAAAAAAAGGAGAAAAAGACACCAACAAGAACAAATGCAACCAAAAAAAATAAAATGATGACAAAAATGATGAAAGGTTCACGATGTGCCAAAAGCACACCTCATACACTCTACTCACTCTCCTCTTTTATGTCAAAAAAAAACTACGGAAACTACAAGAAATGGTGGAAAAAGATCTGCTATACTATTATGTCCTGAATGTCAGCAAACTATTGTGTAGCAAAACTTTGGAGTGTCTTTCGACTCCTTCTTCCATCCTTCCTGAGAGAAGACGTGCAAAGTTTAAAAAAGGGGGCTAAAAAGTCTTTTTTTTTTTGGCAGAGTATTGACTTTGGGTGAAGTCATAAAGTCCTGCCAATTTTTTTGCATGGAACTCATCCACTAGTGGCTCATATTCTGGCTGTTCCAGAATGCCTCTGCATTACCCAGTTGGCCTATTGACTTTAAGACTGTGTGTGTGTGTGTGGGGGTGGAAAAGGACAAGTATCTACTACCAAGGTATCTATCTCCACTTCAAAGATAATAATCTTCAATGTTATTATAAGGTTTAATGGTGGCCTAACCCATTGATTGACAGCACCGGATACTCTGTAAGTCTTCAACTTCAATAATAAAGTTTGAAATGCTAAAAAAATCATACCATACATAATTTTCAAAATATTTTTTATCCCACATTCTGGGGATATGAACCAAACTAATCCCTCCACAACACCCAAGTGACCAGTTCAACAAGGTTCTCACAAAAAATGATAACTATACAACCATAAGAATTGGCAAAAATTGTAAAACAATTAAGGACTTATCAAAACCTGATAATTTTTGTCATTTATGAGCACAAGATGAAAAATTAAGCACAAAAAAAACCACCCAAAATGCTAAACTCATCATTACATCCATTTTTACAAAAAAATTCAAAAATATGGGCTGATTAAATTTTTTTTTAAAAAAAACCTTCACCTTAGAGTGTAAAAGACAATGCCTAAAAACAATAGAAAACCAAGCATGACCTCCAACCTTGCCAAAAAAACAAAGAGATGAAATTTATAATTAAACCCCTGCAAATCACTTGCTATTTCTCTCTAATTATTCAAAAAAGATGATAACTCGGTCCACCATTAAAATTACCCCAAAAAGTTCCAAGGCTACAAAGAGACCCCTGTTCTCACGTGTGCAAGGAGACCCTGGGGTCCTAGTATAAGCTCACACGTGGCTCTTTGTCATTGGGTGGTCTCTGGGTTTGGTTTCACCCCAGCATGTGCGAGGGCCAAGAGTAAACCAGCACTCACCAGTGCACCAGATGGATGGTTTGTGAACCAAAAGCATTTTTTCATCATATTATAGATGACCACATTATGTGTAAGGCAAGGACTGAGAATAGGATGTGCCTCCACATACATTATAAAAAGCCTATGGGTTTTCTAACCTTGTATGTATACAAACATGGGTTAGAATATTATTGTATTAATATATATAGAGGGTGTTGAATAGACTTGTCTGTAGGAGTGAAGAAAAAATGTTATGGCCAATGAAATTGTTGGATTTTTTGAGTTTGAATGTTTTTTTAAAAATGATCTTGAGTGAACTAATAATTAAATGTGTAATATGGTTTGGTAGGTTTGTGAGAATTTTAAGAGGATCAATGGAAATGGTAGATAGAAAGGGACCATTATTTTCAATGCTCAGCAGACTAAGGTTGTTGTATGTACATGTGATGATTTTTTTTCAAATCAATGAGATTGCTGGATTTGGTGGTTTGAATTTCTTTTTTTAGTTATCTTGAGTGAAGTAATGGTTCAATGTATATAATAGCCATGCACATTACTTGTGCACTTTGTTATGTATTATGGAACATGCCGGGTGTTGGCCATTGTGCCTAGTAAGGTGCTTCCAAGGAATTTTGGCAAGCCTTGGATATGGTGCATGGGGAAATGTATATGGAACAGGAATCCATAGAAACAACAAAGATCGAAGGAATCACTTCAATTTTAAACATGAAATTGCATGAAAGGGGGGGCGGGTGGGGGGTGGGTTCTTTCTATGGATCTTTACAAATTGGCTAGGTAAAAACTAGAAACCCAACATGGGTGCATTCCAATTTTACAATCTAGAATGGGTATGTGTGAACCACGATTTACCCTAGTGTATTCAGGTAAAATTGCTTGTGTACACAATGTAGGTATGAATACTCATAAGACGATTGACATCCCTATCTTGGAGTCAAAGGAATTCAAAGTGCTCAAACATTTTTTTTCCTGGCCAAATGAGGAAAAATAGGTGCATGCAAAATTTAAAGGAACTTTGTGGTTTGTTCTAGTCAAAATTGCTTATTTCAATGGTTGTTGGCACCTTGGTTCCAGAGTCTAGATTCTACCTTATTGGTCTGACAAAAATTCCGATTGTTAAAGGGTTGGCGCAAGTTCTAAATTAGATTCTGCAATTGACATTGAGTATAGAAATCAAATGAGATATTTGCTCCTCATTGCAATTGCTGACAATTGAGCACATAATGGTACACATGAATATTTTACCCTTAGTACTATGCCCAATTATATTGCACACAATGCAAAACAACTCATTACAAGGAGGACCAAAAACATTTGTAGTTGAAAATCAAGATTTAGTGTCGGTGTCAAGGATGCCGCATCATCAAAGGTCATGACACAAAACAATACCAAGGTCTTGACACCCCAATCAAAGGTTGTGACACGAAACAATACAAAGGACTTCACAACCGATCAAAGGTCATGACACAAAAACAACAAGGGGTGTGTCACACTGTGGCCTTGCCATTTACATTAAAAAGAATCTTAAGGCAAAACAAGAATTATGGAAATTCAAATATTTCACCATGCAAAAATATAATCTTAAACAAAATCCTCTAAACAAACCAAAATCCTTCAAGATATCATAACTCTATAACTAATCTCAAGTTTCAACACAAGCCAAAATATCATCTTTCAAAAACCCTCATGTAAAAATAGACCTATTACCTAGGGGCCAAAATCCCTTAAGGTACTATACTCTATAATGAATCTAAACACAATATCCTTCTTGCCTTGGTAGACAAGGCCAATAAATAATTCCGACAGGTTTAGAGTTCAAACTAGGTTAAAATGTGGGTTCACAAGTGTTCAGTTAAATTTCACAAGCTTTTACAAAAAGGGATATTTTTTTGTTGTCACATATGAAGTTGAAATATGCTATTCTACCTCTGATGCTCAATAATTGTAAAATGTCAACTGGGCTGAATCAATACCTCTCTAATTGCCAATTGTAATGGTTGAATTTTATTTCTATTCTTTTCCCAGGGCAATATGATGGCAAGTTTGTTGGCCTTGCCTAGCAAGGCAAGGATATTGTGTTCAGATTCATTAAAGAGTATAGTAGTTTAATGGGTTTTGGCCCCTAGGTAATAATAATAGGTGTATTTTTATGTGAGGATTTTTGAAAGATGATATTTTGGCTAGTGTTGGAAAACTTGAGATTAGTTATAGAGTTATAATATCATGAAGGATTTTGGTTTCTTTTGGAGGTTTTTTTGAGGATTATATATTTTTGCATGGTGAAATATTTGAGTTTCCATAATTCTTCTTTTGCCTTCTTAAGATACTTTTTTAATGTAAATGGCAAGGTCACAGCATGACACACCCCTTGTTGATGATTATTTGAGCCCATTTGAGTACAAAGAGTCAAATATCTGGTGGCTTATGAAGCCAGATATTTGTCAAGGCTCTTAAACAAATACCCACCCGAATAACAGCCAGGGTTTTCGGTCCCATTTTAGTTAACTGGTGGGGGTTTGGTGCAATCTTGGGTGGGTATTGAATCATTGAAGAAAAACCCAGACTGGGAATCTGAAAAAATTAATAACTAAAGAACTGCCCAGGTTCAGGTTTGGGGCAGGTTTATGAAATGTTGATACCAGTCTGGTATGTATATGCATATAACCATTCTAATACCCGATGGGGTTTGGTTCTCAAAATCTAATATTATGGGTTTTTCCTTAATAATTCCACTTGTTATGTGAAGCAATGAATGGGGAGCACAAGTTACTCTCACCAGGCTCCATGCATTTTTTGTACATACATGATGACATTGGATTGCCACCCAAGGCTTTTTCCATGTGATAAAATTGGAAAAAAAGAAAGAAAAAAAGGATCCATTTTCTGAAACTGAAATAAGTCAAGTGGTAGTTTAGGGCATCTCCACCCCCACACCTGCCAACACCCCTTTTGATTAAATCTTGCAGCGAGGAAGCGTAAATCCTGCTGCACTCCTGTATTGATGTTCATTTTGCAGTGGTCATTTTAACCCCTTTACAAGCTTTTTTCTACTATGGATTTGGACAGTGACTATTACTCGTCCAGATGTAAAGACATGAGAATGGTCTTTGACTGTGTAAAGGGACTTATCATGACGTTTGTGGGGGTGAGGACAGTGATCATTAAACAATATTCTATTTTTAACATAAAGGCGTTGTTTATAGTTTTGGGTGTGGAGATGATCTTACAGGTGACAGAAAAAAAAAGGCAAAGTTGCAAGGGAAATTGTTTTTTTTTTTTAAATTTAATTTAAAAAAATTCAGCCCTAGTAGTTGCATTTGACATAGCAGAGTACAAAGCCAAATGTGGTGATAAAAAAAACTGAAATTAGCAGCTTTTTTAGGCTACATACAAAAAAAAGAAAGTCTAGCATGCAGGCAGTTAAAATTGTACTACTCATAACAAAAAAATTTGTAGGGTCCGTTCAATGCATTTTTCCATGCTTATATTGATGTACATGAATGTGTTGTTGTGGGCAATCATATGCTTTGTAAAATTATTTGACTTCACCATTGAACATTGTGGACCCCATCCTTGTTTTGTGTAGGTGAAATTGTATGGTCTACTGGATCTTGGGAAATGATAATGGTCTTAGGGTCCTTTCTCGGAAAAACAAAACTAGTGTTTGAATTGGTGTGTGTGTTTTTTTTTTCTTTGGGGGGGGTGCAATTTTGTGTTATAGCCAAAGTGGTAATGATACACAGGAAGATTTAGCCAGATTTGGCTACAATCTTAATATGAAAGTAATTTTTAAAAAACATCCTTCTATATTTTTGGTTACGTACTTGAACCATGCATAAAAATCTGGAGATTTTTCTTAAATTCTGATTGAATTCTGGCTATTGAAAATTTCAAAAAGCTCTTGATTGTAGTAGCACTTTCAGTTTCTAATATTGCATTTTGTCTATATATAGCAAGCGAAAAAAGGCTGGTTTGAATCTTGTTTGGATTACATCGGGTATCAATATCAAATTTTAAAAATAGAATTAATTATCAATTTCATTATAAAAGGGATTATATCCCTAATTACAAATTTACCTGGTTTTTTTTTTTTTGTGTAATAACCATCTATTTTGAAGTGTTGGTTCTAAAATATTTTCCTTGAAAACAATGGTTATACTCTTTGTGTAGGGTAGATTTTAGGGGGTTTTTATTAATGGCCTTATTTTCAAGAATAAATTTGTTACACAATTATGAATGTATTCCATGAGGATACAAATAGATTGCATGCAATCTTTTAAAGGAGGCTACCACCTAAAACCACTATGATGTTTTAGGAATGACATATAGAATTTAAGTCTTGTTTTTTTCACATTAAGTTTTATTTACATCATTGAAAAAATCTCAAAGATTCTAAACACAAGTTGTGAAAAAATGATTGGGAATCAAATTGACAATTTAACTTTTAATTATTAAATCATTTGAGAGAAGAAACAAAATTACCTTTGATTGAAACAACAATGCGATTTGGCATTGGAAAAGTCTTTTCTAGGGATACAACTTTGTTTAGGAGAATTCTTAAATGGAATTCATACATGAAAATTATGAATCCACAAAGCAACAAGATTCATAACTTGACAATTTCAAAAAAAATTGAGATTCCTAGTTGGAAATCTTAAGAATTGTTGCCATTTCAATGTAATCCCATTGCCATCTAACATAATATAATATAGGGAGGAGCCTGATGATGATTCCTCAAGTTTAGGTCATGGTAAATCATATGAGTCAATCATTTTTGGGGTGAAAAATTGTTAAGTGGCATGATAAGTTTTTGAAAAAAAAATTATTCTTTCACAAATTTAAAATGTTAAAATTTCAATCTAAAAGCAAGGGAAAATTATTTTTTGGGGAAGGTGTTACCAAATTTTGTCCTATTAGCTATAGTTTTAAGAATTGCTTGAAATAATGTTGTTTATTAGGTCAAAATCTACCTATTAAGATGCTCACCATTGTGTCACCACCTTGGTTCCATGAAGTAATTGAAAAAATATCATTGATGTAAATGTGTGTTTCTCACGGCTTAATATGTGCATTAATTTAGTTCCAATTTACACTTATTTTAATCGTTTTTTTTCAAGTTGTGTAAATTGATTTCCTTTTAAGCTCATTTCAATTCATTTCAATCCCATATTACAATTTCAATGCCCCTTTTTCTTGAGGAAGTTAAAAATTGATGCCTTATGATTGCATTTTAGTGCAAGATGAGGAATCAACAAGACTTTTCACCTTTAATACCACTTGATAGAATTAAAAATGCATCAAGGATTCTATCAAGATAAAATAGTGAAAACTAAAAAAAGATTTAAAATATTGAAATTAATATACCAACGCCACATGTTACATTTGAT
>Ga0209208_10012634_pt1 | contig 10659 bp, 7 predicted proteins | sample S1TSphfallax_3_FD_187694 | JGI IMG/M metagenome (GOLD analysis project Ga0209208, IMG submission 187694) | Host-associated microbial communities from peat moss isolated from Minnesota, USA - S1T2_Fd - Sphagnum fallax MG (SPAdes) (version 2) | ecosystem: Host-associated > Plants > Peat moss >... | reverse complement strand
TTTGCATTGGCCTCAAAGCTACTAATAAAAGAATGATTTTTCTGCAGATCAAGGGACTTCTTTCTTTCTATGTAAGTTGTGGAGAGGCCCAAGAAGTTGGAACCAAAGTTTTCAATGTTTGGTATACCACCTTGAGGATGATTTCATCCCTCTAGCAGTATAGCGATACTTGGATGTTTATACCCGTAAGTGGATGACTTTTTTTTATCAATGTGCCAACATGACATGATAAGCAAAAGGTTTTGAAGGTTCTCCTTTTTCAGTTTTGAGGGTGTCAATGGCTCTACAAAGAGTTTAGACTATCACTATTTTGAATTGAGCAGTTTTGACTATCCAAAATTGCCTCTTCTAGGCTTGGTGTCCTTCTACGTTTTTCGCCTCTCTCCTTGCACAACTTGCTTCATGTTAGTGGTGATGGGTTTTAGATCTTAAGTTTTGTGTTTTCTCCTCGTAGGGCTCCCAATTGTGTGTTCTACATTTTCGGGTGTGGTCTTTTGTTTAGACTTCAATCCTTTCTTTTTTCTTGTATTGTTCCCTTGCTAGATGTTTTTTTTAATTAATTAAATATTTATTTATTGTTTTTTTTTTGGTGTTTTTTTTTGTTGTCATCATCAAATGCAAAAATAAACAGAATAAAGATGAGGCAAAATTTGATCAAAATGAAATCGGAGATTTGCAAAGCTTCATTTGATCATATGATGTAAATGTTGAAGAATCAACAATATTTTCTTATTCCTTGAACATTTTCCCCTCTCATCCCAACTTTTCTTTCTCCATTTTCCTTTCAACTTGGCATTTCTCTCTCTTGTATTGTTCATATTGTCGTTGTTGGGGGAAAAGGTTTTTGATCTCCAAATCTTCATTTTCAAAGTTTTTGTGAAAGAACCTGGTTGTCATCACGGTGGTCATCATTCTTTCTTCATCACATTCTACATTAGTCAAATTCAATGGAATCTAAAGAAATATAAATAAAGGTCTAGAGGGTAACACTTTTCAAGCTTGTTAACACAAGTTGTGATCCTTGTCCATTTCATATTTAATTTGCATCATGCTTTATTCAAAAAAAAAAAATTAATTAATATTTTATTAATTTTATTTTTCCATGTTCATATAATTTCCATCACACTTTTTTTCTTGGTCCTTAGACAAGAGATTTTCTTTTCTTTTTTTTAACCAAATATGTTAATGACGGTTTTTTTTTTTAATTTAATTTTAAGTTTTGGTTAACACCCAATGAAATAAAGGGAAAAAGGGATTTAAGTTGCAAATAGTTTTATACAAGCACCTGAACTATTTTCCAATAAAAGTTTTCAGCAATTTTTAAGTTTTTTCCAAATTGTCTTATCATCATTTGTTGTCATTTTTGGAATAATTTTTTTAATATTTGTGAGTTCAAATTTTGATCTTTAATGTCATGTTGACATTTATCAACAAGACCAAAAAAACACCTCAAGTTTGCACGTGTGAAAAGATTCCATGTAATAATCCTTGTGAAAAAAAAACCCTAAAATTAAGGGGAAAATTGATTGTTTATTGCCAATTTTTTATAAATGTTAGGGCTAAATTAGTTTGCAAATATTTTTTAATCAAATTGGAAGCAAATTTTTCCCATTTTATTTTAATTTTGGGTGACAATTTTTCATGATCTTAAAACATTTATTATGCTATCCATTTATAGGAGCAAGTTGTGTGCACAATGTTCATGTGTTTTTCTTTATACCATAGATGTCTCAACTTAATTCACATGGTTAATTTAAGGTAAGGTTGGTGAAGGTTCACGAGGTGTGTTGTTTCGTCATTTGCCCATGAGCTTCCATTTTAAGTCATGTGAACTATATAATATTAAAAAACCTTGTGGTGTCATTTGCTATCTTTCCAAAATTTTGATTACATAATTGACTCAACATGTTATAAATTGTCTAGGGTTTGGTTTTGACAACTAAGGTTTTCCCAAGGATGATGTGGTAAATTACTAATCAACTAGTAGTGACATGTAGGTCTCGTATATGACTTCATTCATATTTAAGTTGTAAATTTCTTTTCTTTTTTGTCTTAACAAAAAAAAATCTTTTATCTTTTAAGTTTTTGTGCAACTATTCAAAAGATTCATTAAATGAAACATCAATGAAAATGTTTTGCAAACACGAAACATCAATAAGAATTTTGTGTACTCATTGTTCAATTCAACCATTAATTATCATGTATAAAAGAATAGATACCCATGTTATTTTTGAAATCGATGAGTACTTTTACTCTTGAAATTTGAAAAGGAGTGTGTTTCATCATTAAAAGGAATCAAACTATTTGATAATTGAAACAAATGTCATTTTTTGAAAACATGTATTGGTTTAAATAATAATGCTTAATTTTTTCGTTGGGGCTTTTTGGTAGTAAGGTTTAGGGTTTTGACAAGGGATTGGTTTGGGAGTAGTTAGGGTTTTGGTAATGAAAAGGAATGTTAACCTTAACCAAAAGTTGTAGAATATTTTTAAAATAATCTAAAACTACATGACATTAATTATAAAATAAAACCTAAGGCAAAGGATATGGGCTAAAATGAAGAGTTAATTGGGAACTTGGGGAACATGTTGGGAACACATTAGGAACAAAAAATCCAACAACCCCATCCTCCTCCAAAAGAAAAAAAAATAAACCATCAAAATGCATGTCATTTCACTTCTTTGGTTGCAAAAAAAAACAATTTGCTTAATTTTTTTTTCGCCATTTTTTACTTTGATTAATGGTGGGAGTGGAAATATGGTTGTATAAATATTAGGTCCACAATTTTTTTGAGTGTTGAAAGCTAAATTATTGAACTGTTGGCTAATGTTTTACTATTTGTTGCAATCTAGTAATTTAAATTCCTATTTGTAGACAAAAAGTGGCTAAAAAGCCACTCTAGGTATGGTTACCTTGATCCATATATTTTAATTGGCTTCTAAAAAATAATTATGGTACATTGAAATGTTCAAAAAACATGGGGGTAATTAGGTGGATTAAGTTTAACAAGAAAATAAAATTTACATGTTGATTTTCTCACATACTTACTTTGATTTATATAAGAACTACTATAGTGATGGTTTTTAAAAACATAGGTTAGGAAAAAATAGTGGATTTGGACCATTGGGTAGTTGCCACCTAGTAACCATAGTTATTGAAACTATAATATTATATTCCAAGTTTTGATATGCATGCATAATTGTTTGCCAAATCATTAAGTTTCATTGTTTTAATTTATGTTGTCATTGTAGAAATGGTCCTACTATAACCAAAATCTAGATTTGTGGTAGCAAAATTATTCTCTCCTATATTTTGTAAGTTTTATTTGTAAGATTTGATTTTCCCAGTAAAGCTACCACTATGATTTTTGCTCCATTCGGCCCTAGGAAAATAACATTTTTCATTGGGTGATGAAATTTAAATTGATGTTGATATTTTTGAATGAATTTGTACAACAATAATTTCAATGTATTATGAAAACGTTTGCTAAACCTTGAAGCAAATCTAATGAATATGACGTATATAGAAACATTTTTCAAACATAAATTTTATCCATAAAACAATCCTCACTTTAAACCTTAGTTTACTTATTCATCCTCCCTTTGAACAATCCATAAAATCCACCAAAATGAAGGTCGCTCCTATAAATAAATTAAAGATGAACACCCCCAAGTGGTCACCATAATTTTTATTATAATTGCACCATAATCTACCCGTGGTTAATTTGCCACATAGATTAGGGGGCTACTTAGGGGAAAGGGTTAATTGGGTTAGGATCTACCAAGGGGTTAACTAAATACTATATTTCATAGAGCTACTAAAAGGACTACATATGTTAAATGCTACTTAAGGGGCTACCTAAGGCATGTTTAGGGGTTATCTAGGGCCCATTTAAGGATTGCCTAGCTAGGAGCTATTTAAAATAAAAATTATCAAAAGCCTACATAACAAATTACATAAGAATCATTTAAGGTGCTCCATAATGGCTACTTAAAAACCTACCTAAGTTAGAGGATACTTAAAGATTATTTTAAAGGCTACATAAGGTCTACATATGGGGTCATGACTTAGCCCTAGGTATTCCCTAGGTATTATTTAAAGTAATCCTTTAAATAATCCCTAAACAACCCCTTATGCACCTTTTTGTATTTTGAGTCAACTTTAAGTAATTGTTCCAGTCATAATTGGGGTACCCCAAAAAGACTATCACACGCCAAGGATTGCAATTCACAAAATTCAAATACAAACTTTTTTTGCCCATGTTAGATCTTAAATTCAAGATTCCCAATGAGTTTTATGAATTGTAATAAACAAAATAATGGTTGCAATTTAAAATTTGGTCCACAATTTAATGTCATTAAGATTCCTAGAAAATCAATTTAGTCCTTGGTCATAACATTTATAACATGATATAGGAATATAAAAAATTAGTACATTTATGCCAAATTGCACCAAAGTTTAACCATGTACACAAATTGGTGTTAGATATCAAATGGCATAAAAATAATACCATGTACATTGTCCAAATTCTTTAATGGCAACATGTAGTCCTATCAACATGTAATATTTTCAAGCTACAAGCTTAAGGAGAAGTAAATGAACATTATTTAGTGTGTTTTCAAGCAAATATGAAACATCTAGATGTAAATTAATGTTGGATGTAGTTTTTTTGTACAAAATATTGAAATGTTTTCAAGTACATCTAACTAAAGTTACATGGGTTACATAGTCAAAACTACTTAAATCATTTTTTTTGTAAAAAAAGGTTTAATCATTTTCTAAAGTCCTAGAGTACTAGTTCATTTTGGGATACACTGATTGTGATTGCAGCCTAATGTGATGATTTTAATGTTTGACTTGAAGAACTCACGGATATGACACAAGTTTTCATGTATTATTGTTACAAGTTATTGGAAATTTTTATATGCACGTTTCAGTTATGACTCTAATTGTGTAAACTTGTTAAACGTGCCATCTTACAAATATCATATGACAAGATGATGGCATGTTTTTTTTTGTTCTGCTTGTAATGTCACAACACTTTGTGTTTTCAATGTGAATGTGAAAGGCGAAATTGTGCTTATCACATGTTAATGTCATTGTGAAAAAAAATTGGATTCAACCTTTGACTGGTTTAGATGAGGCAACATTTTAATCCATGCACTAAAAAAACAAATTAATTGTCATCCATTTGTTGAAGACCATTTAAATTCGTGGTTCATTTTCCTTCACCCTAGGGTGAAAGCATGGTAAAGTATACAATACAATTATTTTGATAGTCTACTTGTTAAGCTAACAAAAAGTAGGACTAAAACCCATCATCAATTTATTATACATTTAACATTTTTACTTAAATGATGAAATATATATTTTTTTTTTCACTATTACAAAATTATTTAAAAAATTTATGTTGTAAAAGTAAGTTTCAAGTAGACTTGTATAGATGTAAGTAGCTTTTGAAGCCTATTTTATCTAGTGTAACATTTGTTTCAAGTATGCGTCAAATATATTTTATTAAAGAGAAAGTAAATTTTATTTATTTTCCATCTTTTGAATATACAATGATCTTTATGTTATAATTTCACACAAATCTATTTCATTAAAGTTTATAATGAAAAAGTACTTTTGAACACCATATTGACCAATCAAATTCAAAAGTACTTGTTGCCTACTTTTATTATTGCAAAGTTTTTTAAATTTTGTATCCAACTTAATACAAACCCAATGGAAAGCACCATGGTTTGAAAATGAAATTTAAGTAAAAATTGAATATACTTTCTTGTGTTTTTGTGAAAATTTTGTCTACTTTTAAACTTGATGTTTTTTTGTCAAATTTTTTTGTATAAAATACCATGTTTTCACCCCCCAACTAGTGACCTCACTAGTTTTAAGGAATAGATTGGAGATTGAGACATAAGTTTTACTGCATAAGTTTTAATTAAATTAGCTGATTCGTTCAATTTTTTAGTGAATTAGTTTTTTGGTGGATCATCACATCCATGTCCATATATGTACAAATCAACATACATATACATAGGTTTTATTAAATTGGGGCTTTTAGTGTATTTAATTCCTAACCATATTGTTATAAATATTTGTAAATCAATGTACATATATATCATTCAAACTTTATTTTAACCTTGTTTTGAAAACATAATATATACATTGCAATTTACCATTTGAAATATATATTTGATATTCCCTTGAAGTAGATTTCTTGGAATGTAACCAAAAAAATGAATAGTATCGATGAAACATTTTTTAATGTTGGACTCCATAGGGTATCAAGCTATCCACATAAAGTAGGGGATTTTCTTTTTTATTTAGTTACTTACTTGAAAAATTTATCAATTTCACCAATCGATTTTAGGGAAAAAGTTGTACAATGTCTTCAACATGTTTTATATATAAATGATCCTAGAGTTTCACACTATTGCAATGTTTATTTGAGCCAAGACACATTAATGACACTACACCAAATTAATTCACCTTATGAATACCTTCAAAGAATGGGTTTAAGTGCTTTAGAAGGTGGTCTTTGGGCTGATTTCACAATTGTTTTTTGGTTGGCACAATTTGTGAAGTCCACCATTGAAGAATGGCCATATATTATTTTTGGAGAATAATTTGTAGAAATGAATGAACAACTTATTTGATATGGCCATTTTGAGCTAGTCATAGACATTTTACATTCTAATCCATCATTAATACACCCATTTTAGAATTATGATCATGAAAAAAAAATTCATCATTGCATGAAGATATCAAGACTTGTAACAATGTATTAAAAAAAGAAAAATACAACATGATGCCCAAACGTCAAATGTTTTTGAAATTCTAAAAAAATGACATCATCTAAAATTTTGATAGAGACTTGAAGAAAACAAAAATTTACAACAAATCTTCAATGATCATAAAAATTTGGATTTGAAAAAAGTTGTTAAATTATTTTGTGATATCCATCCCCACCCTAATGTAACCATCCAACAAGTACATAGACATGCTCAATATATGCACAAAAAAATTGTGTACCGTTTGAATGTTATTCTCACAAAGTTGTGTATGAAAAAACTCATAGCAATTGTTCTAATAATTCTTCACAATATGAATTTTTTCATATGCAAGAAAAAATTGATGCCACACAACATAAATTTTCTTTCATAGCTCCAAAATGATAACCCAACTAGTAATGTGAAATATTCATGTTTTAAGCATGGACAAAATGCATTATAAGATACCTAACATCCATGCTTGTGACTCATAAATTTGCTACATTTGAAATCAATTGTGACCATGTTTCACAATGAAATCAAACCTTTCCCAAGTGTACAACACATTAATCATTGTTTACGATATTTAAAAACTAAAGCAAAATTGTATGATAACATCCATAGCAAAGGCATTTCTAACACACAAAAAAAATTAGATCTTTGTGAAACTTTGAACATAAAATCTTCACATAAGTTTAACAATTTACCATTACCACCTATAAAAAATAACTTAGATAACAATTTGCATGGCAATAAACATAATGTGTCCTCTATCAATTCAAAAGTTAATATGACGATAGGTGATTCAATGTTAATTGAAGTGTTCCAACAAAAACTAAATGACATTCCAATTTGACCTTGTATGTTTTGTCATCAACTTTGGTTCAAGAAACAAGCCACTCATCTTACAAGAACAATGTATATGAATTATCTACCATATATAGCTTCATTATTGAATGTAAAACCAAAAACTATCATTGGTTTAATCATTTGCAACAATTACAAAAGATACCTACATGGAAAAGATTTTCCAAAATTCTTGGTACCAACAATTTTTTTTTAAATATTCACATTCCATTTTTATCAATATTGTTTGAATTAAAAGAAATATTTGTCATTCTAAAACAAACATTTGCAGATATTTTTCAAGTTCATGGGCAATTCAAAATGCATGGGAGTGTGATCAATGTTCCTTCAAACTTAAATATAATTCAATCAATTTTACCAAGATTGTTTGATGATGAAACAACATTTGGTTTAATTATCAAAAGAAAACTTGAATATAATTCCTTTCACACATCTAGTAATATTCAACCAAATCAAGTTATGTATGCATTAATTTTTTTTTGAAAACTCCTTTATATGTGGATGCTAACATATCAATACAACCATTATGGTTAAACATGTTTAATCTATCAAAACAACAAGAAGACAATAACTTTTGCGATAATATGAATTTTAATACAACATTTTCATACCAATAAAATAGTTTTGAAAAAGTTTTTAATGATTTTACAATATATAATTTGATCCAAAACTTTTTAACATCAAATCAATTTGATGATGAAGTCCTCACAATCACGCAAAGCCAAGACTATAAACCTCTTGGCCTCTTTCAAGATTAACATAATGAATAACTCAATTATCCAACTTTATTCTTCAGAAACCATCATGCTCAATGTATCCCATCACATTACACATATCAAGAGATTGCCAATTTTGGGATCAATTAATCCATAAAGACCACAAATTTGCTAGACATATTCCAAACTTGTTTTTTAAAGTTGTCAAAATTTTAATACAAGTAGTATGAACAACATGTGGAATATAGATTCGTAAAGGGCAACTTCATGGTTGTGAACTCACCAGCAAACAAGTAGCAAGTAAACCAAATTTAAATAAGTTGTTACGATCAAACATTGGTTATCTTGATTTAGTTCAATCACGGTCTTCACTAGACCACTTTAAAAACTTAACAAAATAATGTATTTGCCATGATATGACAACTAGGTCCACCAACTTTTTGTGTGACTTTTACAAGTGTTGAAAGTAGGTATTACATCACCTTAGCAAAGGTTTCATTAATGTCCTTAATGACTTCAACAAACTTGACTCCAAAGATATAACACATTTAGTGAGAGCTAACCATGTAAATTGTGCATGATATTACGACCACCAAACATGGCTACATGTAGACATTTATGTAAAAAAAACTCATCAATATTTTATGTTGTACAAGACTTTTATAATGTAACAAAATTCCAAAATAGGGGAACTAAACATGAACGCAATATGTTATGGATTAAAAATACACCAATTTATGGTGTACATGATAACCATGAAATTGTAGCTTTTGTTGACAAATATATATCATGTGATGTATGTTTACTTCCAAAAGACCTTCAAGACTCATAAACACATTGACACAAATGCACATGTAAAAAAAAAAACCAAGCTATGTGTCGTTTCCATGACCCTTTTCCACCTTTACCTTCTACACAAATTTTGGAATCTTTTGATCAATCATCTACATGTGAAGAAATCATAAAAGATCTTACAAAAATTTGCCCAAAAAAAATCATACCCTTGTTAGAACTTGAAATGAATAATCCAATGTCTTTCAATCATTTTTTATAGAAATTAAAATTTGATTTCCCAACATATATAAAAGAATTTTAAAATTCATTAAAAAGGCCTACATTATTCTTAAACATAAATGTAAAAGATGTTCAAACAAATGTTTTTGGCATAAAAGCTAGTCAACTTTGGGGTGCAAATACTCATGTGCAGTTCATTTTGGACCTTTATGTAGTAGTTAGTTATTGCATGTCATATGTTACAAAGGTAGATTAAACAATTACAAAATTTACCTAGGTTTAGAAATAATTATAGCAACTTTCAACAACTAAAGTCGACACGCAATTCATGTTATTGCTATACACAAACCCTTTACATTACCATTAACACATTTTTTCAATGCACTAAAACAAACCATGCTCATTCTTCCCCAAAATTGTCCAACTATTGTTTTAGGAGATTTCAATGTGAATATGCTAGATAACATAAATAAAAGTACACAAAATTAAACCCAATTCATGTCACAATAAAAAATGGTACTTCAATTTCAACAAAACACTACAATTTATGGCTCACAACTTGATCATGTTTGGTGTAATGCTACTGATTCCCAATGTTTTTCAATAACAACAAAAGCCTAGTTAGATTACAAACCTATTTACTTTGCATACAAATTGCCAAACCATGTCACCAATTTCACTTTACATTAGCTAACAAAAACTTTTTAGAAAAAAATTAGTTTTACCAACTATGGTCAATATTATGCCAATAAGTTCCAATCATAGACTAAAATGAACCATCAAGTTTACATTATTGCTTTCACCATGATAAAGCCACAAAATGTTACAAACATAGAGGGCAAAAGCCGTTGTGCGATAAGCCACTTGTTCTCATAAATCCCCCATCATACACATTATCCTTAATCCTATAGATTTCCCACCCATCATCTCTTATTGTATTGACAATTTTTTCGCATTGATCAAACCTCATCATGACATCTACAAGTCATAATGCCCATCTTGATTTGATTTTTTTATCAATGATGTCTAGATTTGAAATCTTTGGCAAGTGGACATCACATCTTGGGACGTCCTTTTACGTTGTTGGCCTAACAACCTTGTAGTTGAAAACGCTTGTGCCACAAAAAAACATGCTGAATTTCATTGTTATTTAACTCATGTAAAAGTTTACAAATGTGTTTTGATTTGGTAGCACATAGAGAAACACAAATTTCTCATCGTTATTTTATAACAAGACAATTTGTCAAAATTCTAACAAGCCAAATTGAAACATAAACTTTCAAAATTTTCAT
>Ga0209208_10012633_pt1 | contig 10659 bp, 7 predicted proteins | sample S1TSphfallax_3_FD_187694 | JGI IMG/M metagenome (GOLD analysis project Ga0209208, IMG submission 187694) | Host-associated microbial communities from peat moss isolated from Minnesota, USA - S1T2_Fd - Sphagnum fallax MG (SPAdes) (version 2) | ecosystem: Host-associated > Plants > Peat moss >... | reverse complement strand
ATGAGTGCCCAAATACGTCCCACCGACCCGGCTGGCTCGATTCGCGAGAGCAATTCATTCGCGGCGCATTTGAAAACGCTGGAGCGCAAGATTCCGCTGCGCGGCCGATACGAGAACTACATCGGCGGCAAGTGGGTGGCCCCGGTGAAGGGCGCCTACTTCGACAACGTGTCCCCGACCACCGGTCAGGTGATCTGCCAGATCGCGCGGTCGCAGGCGGAGGACATCGAGAAGGCCGTGGACGCGGCCCACGCAGCCGCCGGCAAATGGGGTAAGACCTCGGTCGCCGAGCGCGCCGCTGCGCTCAACAAGATTGCCGATCGCATGGAGCAGTACCTGCCGTTTCTTGCCGCGGTTGAAACCTACGACAACGGCAAGCCGATTCGCGAAACCAATCTCGCCGACATCCCGCTGGCGGTCGACCACTTCCGCTATTTTGCGGCCTGCGTGCGGGCCCAGGAAGGCTCATTGGGCGAACTCGACGACGATACCGTCGCCTATCATTTTCACGAGCCGCTCGGTGTCGTCGGCCAGATCATTCCCTGGAATTTCCCGATTTTGATGGCCGCGTGGAAGCTCGCGCCCGCCCTCGCGGCGGGCAATGCGGTCATCATCAAGCCGGCCGAACAAACGCCGATGTCGCTCTTGGTGTTGGCCGAATTGATCGAGGATCTCCTGCCGCCCGGCGTCCTCAACATCGTCAATGGGTTCGGGCTCGAAGCCGGCAAGCCGCTCGCGACCCACTCGCGCATCAACAAGATCGCGTTCACGGGCGAGACCACCACCGGCCGCCTCATCATGCAATACGCGTCCGAGAACATCATTCCGGTGACCCTCGAACTCGGCGGCAAGTCGCCGAACATCTTCTTCGAGGACGTCATGCGCGACGATGACGACTTCGTCGACAAGGCGCTCGAGGGCTTTGCCATGTTCGCCTTGAATCAGGGCGAGGTGTGCACCTGTCCGTCGCGCGCTCTGATCCAGAAATCCATCTACGATCGCTTCATGGAACGGGCGATCAAGCGGGTCGAGGCCATCCGCCAAGGCGACCCGTACGACATGAGCACGCAGATCGGGGCCCAGGCGTCGAACGATCAGTTCGAGAAGATTCTTTCCTACTTCGACATCGGCAAGAAGGAAGGTGCCAAGGTGCTGGCAGGCGGCGTCGCCAACAAGCTCGGCGGCGATCTGGCGGGCGGCTACTACATCAAGCCGACGATCTTCGAAGGCCACAACAAAATGCGGGTGTTCCAGGAGGAGATCTTCGGACCGGTGGTCTCGGTGACGACGTTCGAGACCCAGGCAGAGGCGCTCGAGATTGCCAACGACACGCTCTATGGGTTGGGATCGGGCATCTGGACGCGCGACATCAACACCGCCTACCGTTTCGGCCGCGGCATCAAGGCGGGACGGGTGTGGACCAACTGCTATCACGCCTACCCCGCCCACGCGGCCTTCGGCGGCTACAAGAAATCCGGCATCGGGCGGGAGACGCACAAGATGATGCTCGATCACTACCAGCAGACCAAGAACATGCTGGTGAGCTACGGCACCAAGGCCTTGGGCTTCTTCTAGCCTCGGAGGTTCGATGGCGGGTGAGCACTAGCCACCCGCCGGCTCGAGAATCAGGTCGGCCAGGAATGCGGCATTCTTGGCCGACCCTCTGCCGAGCGAGCCGATCGCGGCGTCGATCGCCCGGCTCCGGGCATCCCCCAGATGCGCCGTGAGGCCGTAGAATTTCTGGCTGATCTCCTCCTCCGAGAGCGGGTCCGCCGGGCCGCCGTGCGCCTCCACCCAATCGGAGCGGACCGTGCGGCCATCCGTCGTCGTGAGCGTCGCGACGGCAAAGCGCTCTGCGGGAAAGCGCGCGCAGAGGTCGGGATCCTCGATCAACCGGATCCTCGCTGCGAGTTGAAGGACCGAGCCATCGGTGAGTCCCTCGCCGGTGATCTCGTCGGCGCCGATGCGACCGCGCAGGATCATCGCAGCCAGCGGAAACGGCAGGCTGTATTGCGCCTCCTCGGTGGTGCGCGGCGCGGCCACGCGCAAGCGCACCGCTTCGGCAAACGTGCGAATCTCCACCGCAGCGATATCGGCGCCCTTGAGGTCGTGGGCTCGCATCAGCGTGCGCACCGCCTCGACCGCGGGCTGCGCCCAGCGGCAGACGGGATAGGGTTTGAAATACTGCTCGAGAATGGTCCAGCGCCGGCCGAGGTCCGACCACAAGCGCTGCTGCTCGGGTGCTTCGGCGGTGAGGGCAGGAGCGCCGGTGAAGCCCTCGGCGGCAAGGTAGGCGGCGGACACGCCGGCGAGCGCACCCCACCCGGAACCGTCCTTCACCATGGTGGGAAAATCAATGCAACGCATCATCTGGCTGCGCGGGCCATGGTATTCGGCAATTCCCAACGCTTCGCGGGTCTGCTCCCGCTCGAGCTTCAGCAGGCGTGCGCCGAGCGCCGCGCAGGCGAGCGCGCTCCAGGCGCCCGAGGTATGGTAATCGCAGGCTGACGCGTGCAGCGCGATGCCCGCGCGGGTGGCGATCTCATAACCCACGACAATCGACGTCAAGACCTCCCGGTCATCCAGCGCGAGCGCTTCGGCCTCCCAGAAGGCGAGTAACGCCGGCAGTACGGCGACGCCGGCGTGTCCCTTGGTGAGGGCATGGCCGTCATGGGCGTCGAACGAATCGATGATCGACGCGCCGGCATACGCCGCCCCGGCCGCCGAGACGCGGCGGCCATCGAAGAGCATGCGGGCGCCACCGCCGGCGCCCGCACCGAACTGTCGTGCCGCGACATGGGTCACGATGCGGGCGAGCTCGGTGCGCCGGCCGCTGGCCGCGACACCGACGAGATCCTCAAGGCAGCGGCGGGCCTGCTCGATGACCGATGCCGGCAGATCATCGAAGCTGAGCTCGTGGATGAAATCGGCGGCGTCCCCGAAGCGGGTGCCCTCAGGGTGCGCCTGGGTTCTGTGCAGGGTGTCCATCAAGCGATGAACTTCTTTTCTTTCAGATAGGTCGCGGCCACTTGTTCGCAGTCGAGTCCGTCGATATCGGCGCGGCCGTTGAGCCGGGTCTGCGTCGCCGCGTCGAGTGTGGCGGTGACGGCCTCCATCGCCGGTTTGAACTCCGGATGCCGGTGCATCACCTCGTCGCGAACCGTGAACGCCGCGTTGTACGCGGGGAAAAAAAGCTTGTCGTCCTCGAGCACGGTGAGATCGAGCTTGGCAACGCGCGCATCGGTGGCATAGGCGACGATGACATCCACCGCCCCATTGGCGATGGCGGTGTACATGAGGCCGACATCCATGGGTTTGAGGGAGCCGAATTTGAACCCATAGCGTTTGACCATTCCCGCATAGCCGTCGAGCGGCCGTGCCGCAAATTCCACCGACGAGCCGAGCGTCTGGGTGGCCGCCGTTGGTCTGAGATCGGAGATCGTTTTGATGTTGAAATGCCGGGCGCTCGTCGATTTCAGAGCCAACGCATAGGTGTTGTTGAAACGCGCCGGCGCGAGCCACGTCACCCGGTACTTCGCTTCGGAATTGCTGCGCACCGTTTCATAGGCGGATTGGGGGTCGGCAATCGGCGGCAGCTTGAGCACGTTGGAGAGCCAGGCACCGGTATAGTCCGGCAGCACATCGATGGCACCGGACAAGAGCGCCTGCTGGGCCATCCCCGTTCCGCCGAGGTTGGCGACCCGCTCAACTTTCACTCCGAGCTTGCGCTCGAGGATCAGGGCGGCCATGGAGCCCAAGATCGCCTGTTCCGTCTCGTTGGGCCAACCCACCTTGACCGACTCGTCAGCTCGGGCGTACCGGGTATGGCAAAGGCTCGCCACCGACAGTGCGGCAGCGCGACCGCAGAAGTCGCGGCGGCTCAACAAGCTTTTCAAGGAACATTCTCCTCGGTGAGGGGCGTCAGCGCCGCACCTAGTTTGACGGCCTGGAGCGCGGCTGTCATGCGTTCACACGCACCTTGAGCAGATCACGCAGGTGCAGACTGCCGCTGCCCACCGCGAGCGCCTCCCGACCGCTGTCGAGCATGTGGAGAAATGCCTGCTCGAGCGTGGCCTCAGCCGCGATCGCGGGCGCGCCGTCCGGCGCGGGCACCGCCGACATGGCCGAGCCGACCGACAAGGTGCTCAGCAGTCTGATGAGGCGATCATGGCCCAGCAGCTCGGAGACGAAGTCGTCGGCGGGACGACGCAGGATATTCGCCGGCGTATCGATCTGCACGAGACGTCCGGCCCGCAGGATCGCCACCTGGTCACCCAGTCGTATGGCTTCGTCCATGTCATGGGTGACGATCAACACGGTCTTGCGCAGCCTCTGCTGGATCGACTTGAGTTCGTCCTGGAGACGAATCCTCGTCACCGGATCCAGGGCGCCGAAGGGTTCGTCCATGAGCAAGACCGGCGGATCCGCCGCCAGCGCCCGCGCGACGCCGACGCGCTGCTGTTGTCCGCCGCTCAAGGTGCGGGGATACCGGCCGCGATGGGCTTCCGGCGGCAGGCCGACGAGGCTCAATAACTCGTCGACACGCGCCCGGATCCGCTCGCGCGGCCAGCCGAGGAGCTTCGGCACGACGGCAATATTCTGCGCGACCGTCATGTGCGGAAACAGGCCGACATACTGAATGACGTAGCCGATCCTGCGGCGCAGATCGTTCAAGGGCATTGTCGAGATTGCCCGGTCGCCCAACAGAATGTCGCCGGCGGAGGGCTCGATCAGCCGATTGACCATCTTGAGGCTGGTGGTCTTGCCGCAGCCGGACGGTCCGACGAGTGCGAGCGTGGTTCCCGGAGCGACCCTGAGGGATAGCCGGTCGATCACCGGCTCGGCACCCGGATAGGCCTTGGTCACCGACCGAAATTCGATGCCGAGAGCCATCAGGTGCCGGCCGATACGCGCCGGGAGAGGAGCCGCTCGATGCTGAGCAGCAGCGTGTTGACGACGAGCGCCAGCATCGCGGTGAGCCCGCAGCCGATCAGGAGAGGAGTCACGTCCATGCGTGCGATCCCCTGAACGATGAGGGTGCCCAAACTGTCGACGCCGATATAGGCGGTCAGCGTCAAGACGGAAACCAGCATGACCGCCGAGATTCTGATGCCGGCAATGACGATGGGCAGAGCCGCAGGAATTTCCACCTCGAGGAGGATTTGCCGCGGCGTCATTCCCATCGCCCGGGCCGTCTCCTTGAGGCGCGGGTCCAACGAGCGCAAGCCGCCCGACGTGTTGCGCAGGATGGGCAGCACACCCTTGAGGAACAACGGAATGAGCGCACCGCGCACGCCGATGCCGAACAGCGGGATCGACAAGGCGAGGAGGACGATCTCCGGACACGCCTGGATGACGTTGACGACGGGGAGCGCCAGCCTGTCAACCGGTTCGAAACGGTGCGCTAGCACGCCCAAGCCGATGCCGAGCAGCGTGGCGCCCAGCAACGCGAGCGCAAACAGGAGCAGATGCCGCTCGAGCAAATAGACGATGTTGTCGCCGAACAGATCGATGTAGTCGGCGAAACTCACGGCGCGATTGCCGCGAAGCGGCCACCGAGGGTTCGCTCGACCCGTTTCAACAGCCCATCGGCCGCCAATGCCAGGGCCAGCACGGGGACGCTGCCGCAGGCAATCAGGTTCCACGACATGATGGATATCCCGCGAAAGATGAAGTCGCCGAGGCCGCCGGCCGCCACCAGCGAGGCCAGCGTGACCATGCCGATCGCATTGACCACCGACACTCTCACGCCGGCAAAAATGATGGGCAGCGCCAGCGGCAGTTCCACCCGGAATAGACGCACGAAACGGCCCATGCCGATGCCGGCCGCCACTTCGCGCAAGGCGGGATCCAAGGTGGCAAGACCGGTATAGGTATTCTGCACCACCGGCAGCAGCGAATAGAGCAGCACGGCGACCACGGCCGGCACGACGCCGATGCCGAGCAACGGAATCATGAGACCGAACAACGCCAGCGTCGGAATGGTGTAAATGACACTGACGGCCGTGAGCACGATGACCGCCGCCGGCCTGCTCCAGTAGCAGAGTACCCCGAGGGGCAGGCCGGCCAGGAGCGCGAGCCCGACCGACATCAGCGACAGCTCGATATGCCACCACGAGGTCGACAGAATCTGCGGCCAATGGTCGCCGAGATACGGCCACACGCTCACAGACGGGGCACTTCGATGGTCCACTCACGCGAAAATACGCGCAGGTCTTGATCGAAGGCGTCGAGCGTCGAATGCAATCGCCAGCAGGGGCCGGCGGCGTCGACCGTGCTCCGGGTGACGATGCGGACGTTCCAGTCGTTGCGGTGGAACCCCGCCTCGCGCACGGCCTCGGAGCGGGCCGTCGCCGGATCGTCCCGCAGCACGTGGTACTGCTCGCTGCCGAGGGCCCGAAGTTCGAGTCCGGTGTCGGCCAAGCGGATGGCCCCCAGATTACGCACCACCTCGACCGTCGCCGCGCCCGAAGCCACATCATGCGTGACGCGGATCCGGCCGCGCCGGGGCGGTGTCAGCACCTCGACGGGTAGCGGCGGCGGCGACCAGGCGACGCCCAAATCGGGAGCGGCGATGGCCGTCCCCTGCCTGCAAGGCAGACTCAACGAGCCACCCTGCAAGGTGACCGTCGCCGCGTTCGGCAGCGGCATTGCCAATGGCCAGTAGTGCGTCGAGATGGCAAGGCGCAGGCGGTGGCCCGCCGGCGCCCGAAACCCCACCATCTTGAGCGGCACCGTGACTCTCACCCTTTCGCCCGGCTCGAGCGGCCGTGCCCGGTCGAATCCGTCGCGATGCGCCAGATTGAGAAGCCCGTAGGTCACGCGTACAGCGGCGCCATCGGGTGCCACCGCGTTGAGGCGCACGGCGATCATCGCCTCGCGCGCATCGACAGCGAGGTTCAGCGTGAGCACCGGCCGGCCGAGGATTTCCAGGGCCTCCGTCAACGCGAGCGTGTCGAAGCAAGCCGAACCCGCATCGTCCCCGCGTTGATCGCCGGGCATGTCGGGTCCCAAACCATAGGGACACCATTCGCCCGATTCGAGCCCCACCGTCGCGGGTGATTGGAGGGTTGTTGCAAATTCCGCCGGGCGGTTTTCCGGCCCGCCGGGTTGTCGCAGGCCGGTTTCCTTCAGGTCGAACACGGCAGCCGTGACGGCCGGGCTCGGCCAGGTCTTCTCGGCGATCCATCGGCCGCGGCGGACGGAATAGTGCGGCCGGGGCGGCTCGTACTCCTGCATCCAGGCGGTCAACATGGGCTCCTCCATGATGCCGGTGTCGAGGCCCTTCAGCCAGTGGTTGAACCAGCGCGCAATCAGCGTCAGGAAATCGAAGGCCGGCCCGGGCGTTGCCACGTGCGGGTAGGCATGACCTCCGGGACCGATCACGCCCTTGCGCGGGCAGCGGAGGTTCGCGAGTAATCGATCCACCGAGTTGGTATAGCCGTCGGCCCAGCCGCCAACCGCGAGCACCGGCGTTTCGATCCGCGCGTAGTCTTCACACACCGAACCGCTGCGCCAATAGTCGTCACGCACGAGATGCCGCATCCAGCGTCCCGCGGGTGGTTCGTCGAGCGCCTCGAGCCGGGCGTGCCAGAGCGTGCGCCATCGATCCCCGACGATGTCCGGATCGGGCGGCGTCGCCAGCCAGGTCAGGAGGGTCGAGCCATATTGAAGATTGTCGTTGAGCAATGCGCCGCCCATGTAGTGCATGTCGTCAGCGAAGCGGTCATCGGAGCCGCAGACGGTGACCACCGCCTGCAATGCCGGCGGCCGCCGGGCCGCAATCTGCAGTGCGTTGAAAGCGCTCCACGAGAGCCCGATCATGCCCACCGCGCCGCTGCACCAGGGCTGGCGGGCGATCCAGGCGATGACCGCCTCGCCGTCGCTCATTTCCTGCGGCGTGTATTCATCGACCATCGTGCCGTCGGAGTCGCCGGCGCCGCGCATATCGACACGCACCGCGGCAAATCCCGCAGCCGCCAAGCCCGGATGCAGAATGGCGTCATCGGCGCGGTGACGATCGCGCCGCCGGTAGGGCAGGTATTCGAGGATGGCGGGTACCGCGCCGGCTGCATCCGGAAGCCACAGCCGGGCGGCTAAGCGGCAGCCGTCGGCAAGTTCGATCCAGACCGTTTCCTCACAGCGCATTCATCTTGGCTCCCCGCGAGATCCGCCGGCCGCTACGCCCGGGCCGCTACGCCCGCTCAAGTTCGCCGCCGACCCACTCGTGGAATTTCCGGATGAGATACTCCTCGGGCATGATGACCCCATGCGCATGCGGCATCGCGCGTAATCCGCGCTGGTTGAGTTCGCAGATCCGTGCATCCTCGCTCATGACGGTATTCGTGAAGTCGACGATATTGCGCAGATCGAATGCCGGGCTTTCGAGGCTTTCGCGGGAGAAGAGATACTCGACCCGCAGTTCGGTCCGTTCGGGTGCGAGCGGCCGCAGCCGTACGACGCGCAGGTAATCGACATGAGCGACGATGAAAAGCGAGGGCAGGTGGGTCACGAACAGGGCACCGCGTCGTCGATCTTCGGCGGAGAGTCCCGCAAAGGGCACGCCGGTGGGCTGACCATCCATTGACCACGTCGCCGCTCCGGCGCGAAGCCCGCCCTTGTATTTCGGGTCGGGGTCGGCGGCGGTGCGCAGCCAGTCGGGGTCATCGCCCTCGCGGACCAGTCCACGGCCATAAATCGGCACGAGTTGCGAGAGGCTCGGGTGCACGCCGGGGCAATGCAGGCACTCGTTGAAATTCTCCCAAAAAATCTTCCAATTGCACTCCAAGGTCTTGACCAGGACGTGGCCGACCACGAGATCCGCCAGCGGCCACGCGTCGAGCCGACTCGACGGCGGATCGAACGCCCGGTCGAAGGGTGGGGGATCGTCGGTGAGCGCCACGAAGACACCCCCACGCCATTCCTGCACACGGATCTTGTAGAGGGAGAATTGCGCTGCGTCGAAGCCGTCCGGCGTTCTTTTGGAGGATGTTCGCTTGAGATCGCCCGCAAGGGAGTACACCCAGGCGTGATAGGGACAGGTGATGGCATTCGCTTGCAGCAGGCCCTCGTTCTCGCGGCACAGCGCCGCCCCCCGATGCCGGCAGGTGTTATGAAAGCCCTGTAGGACACCGCCGTCATCTCGAACCAACAACAGGCGCTGATCCCCCAGTTCGAATGTGCGGTACGCACGCGGGCGTGCCAGCTCCGCGGAACGGCCCACGTAAATCCAGTTGCGATACCAGATGCGGTTGAGTTCGCGCTCGTAGTGCCGCGGATCGAGATAGGCGTCGGCCGACAGACCGTCGCAAGGTTTCGTCAGGCCGTTGTACTGGTTGGGAGGCGGCTCGCGGGTGATCGGCATGTGCCCTCAGTGATCGTGGGTCTGGCGCCGCGACAGTCTACGGCTGCGCACTGCGGCTGCCAATGCGGACTGCCACAGGCCAAGACGAACCGCTAAACGCGAACGCGGTCTGCTCGTGCCAAGGCGGTCTGCTCGTGCCAAGGCGGCCGGCTCGCCGACGACGCACCATCAGCGCCCATGCTCCCGGCATCGATGGGCGAAGCTGGAGCATCACGTCGGCTGCGACGCGAGAAACCCGCCGGGGGCCTAGCGCGGCGGATTATTTTCTTTTAGATTCATATCCACTCGGCGTATCGACGTGTCGCAAATACTGAACGACTCGCGGGAGCGGGCTCGTTCTTGAACATAAGAGGGATGAATCTATGAAATCGAATTCGCCGCGCCTGTCTTTTGCGATTGCGGCGATCTTGAGCGGTTGTTCAGCAGAACTGGCCGTCGCTGCCTCGACCACCGCCGACTCGGCGGAAACTCCCTCCGAAGGCATCCAGGAAATCACGGTCACGGCGCAGAAGCGCTCGGAAAACATGGAGGACGTGCCGATCACGATCCAGGCGTTGACCGGCGATACACTGGCCCAGCTCAACGTCACGACCTTCGACGATTTCGTCAAGTACCTGCCGAACGTCACCACGAACAGCAACGGCCCCGGGCAGAGCAGCATCTTCATGCGTGGCCTCTCGGTCGGCACCACCGGGGTACAGAATAGTGCGACCCTCGGGTTCATCCCGAACGTCGCCGTGTATCTTGACGATCAAACGGCGGCCGTACCGGGCCGCAATCTCGACGTCTACGCGGTCGACATGGAACGCATCGAGGTCTTGGAGGGACCGCAGGGCACCCTGTTCGGCTCCGGCGCCGAGGCGGGGGTGCTGCGCTACATCACCAACAAGCCGAAGCTCGATGTGACCGAGGGGCAGGTGGACGGCGGCTATAGCTACACCGCCCACGGCGATCCCAATTCCAACGTCGATGCGGTGCTCAACGTGCCGATCATTCCGGGCACCCTCGCGGTGCGGGCGGTGATCTATGACGACAACCGCGGCGGTTACATCAACAACGTGCCCGGCACGTTCGTGCGGTCGGGCACGGATGAGGGACTTGCCAGCGCCAATGGCGGCGTGGTGCCCACCAATAGTGTGGTCATCAATAATGCGAGCCAAGTGGGCTCGGCCATCAATCCGGTGAGCTATGAGGGCTTTCGCCTGTCGTTGCTCGGCAAGATCAACGATGACTGGAATGTGCTGCTGTCCCAGTCGTACCAGAATATCCATGCCCAGGGCGTGTTTTATGAGATG
>Ga0209208_10012632_pt1 | contig 10660 bp, 5 predicted proteins | sample S1TSphfallax_3_FD_187694 | JGI IMG/M metagenome (GOLD analysis project Ga0209208, IMG submission 187694) | Host-associated microbial communities from peat moss isolated from Minnesota, USA - S1T2_Fd - Sphagnum fallax MG (SPAdes) (version 2) | ecosystem: Host-associated > Plants > Peat moss >... | reverse complement strand
GTTTTCTTAACCTTCAACCTTCTAATCCTTCTATTAGTTTAATGTCTTCAATACATTACTTGACTCTTAATAACATTGAAGATTTTGTTTGGTGCACCAATGGATTTGAGATTTATGTGCAATGTTGTGATCGATATTATTTTAAGTCATCTCTTAATTAGTTTCCTATTGATTTTTCTAAATTACATCCCCAACTAGGTGCCTAATTGATTGGGCAATTTTTCAACCAATACATATTTTTAAACATTGATGAATTTGATGTTCACAATTCTTCAACATCTAATTATGTTTTAAATCCCAATTGTGATTCATTTCTTTTGAAACCTCATGTGTATATACTTGTAATGTTCATGTTTCTTCCACATTTTGGGTTTCATTATTCATATGAACTTTGAAACTCTTACATTTGAAATTAAGGCTCAAGTTGTTAAAGATCATTTTTGTGTGTCTAATGTCAAGGATTCCATTCCAAAATCCCACATCCTTGGTCTTGATGAGAAGGAGATTGAACATGTGAATAAAGGAGATTGTAAAGCAAGCAAGCATGTTGAGTCATGGGCAAAGAATGTGTTTAATGAGTGGAGGGTTTTTTGTGGTTTTAACATGGGAAAATCGAGTGTTGATCTTTCTAAAGATGAAAACTTTGTGATGGATATCGTGGACATGTTGTCATGTTTTGTTCTACAAGTTGCATAAAAAAGATGGTAGCTTATATTCACTAATGAAGTAAATGTTTTTCTTTTTTAAAAAATTGGTTTTGCTTCCTAATTAAACTTAAAACCTAATTTTCATCATTTGTTCATATGTCCCGTGTACCATCCAATTACCTTCCTTGGGCTTGCAAGCTTTGATTTGTGGTATTCAAAGATTTACATGATAGAAGTAGCACTAACGCCTAGTTAAATCAAGTAAAATACCTACAATACCATTTAACATTTTCACATATTCGAAATGTCATTAGTCAAAGTTGGTGATGATGAAATTGTTTATTGGGTGTCAATTGTTGTCTTGGTTAAACCATAAAAAGATATGGTGTTCTATTTGTTCAAAGGGGACATAGGATGTTGGCTCAATCCATGTGTCAAATCATGTTTCCAAAAGGCTTACATTTGAAATTTGGGTACTTCTTCATGTGAAACTTTGTTATGAAGGGGTGTTTTGAACTCTAAAATGTGAATTTTGAAGATTTTTATACTAAGATTTTTGTTAAGGTGTCTCCAAGAATTGGAAGATAGATATTACATGATGTTCTACAAATCAGGATTGACCTATTGTTGATTGTCCAATTGCTAATGTGATGAGATATTCAAGGAACTAGCTCGTCATCATTTTACGCTTTGGCCTAATGACAAACTTGGGCCTCATCCTTTATTTTTGTGCCCAAAACCTAAATGGAGAACTTATAACAAGGTTTAATTTATTATTTATCCTATTGGCACAACCAACTATGACTAATTATTCATACGTTTATTACAAATGACAAACAAAATACTATCAAATAAGATTGGATAAGATAATGGAATTACCTACATGGAAGAAAGATTTATTTTTCAACAATATGCAATGAAATTAACAAGGCACAAGGATCCAATTTTGTATGGTAAATAAGTTGTATATATATTTTTTTCCTTTTCAAAATTGATTATTATTATTATTATTTTTGATGTGGTTTATTTTATGTGCAGGTACAACTAGATAAACATTTACAAGATTGAGCAATGCAGTGGATTATTAGTGATGAAACAAAGTTTGGTTGATTCTTGTGTTATTAATAAAGATTCTTTGAGGAAAAAATTGCATATGAAAATGCTAATGTAAGCTGTACTTGATTTTTTTCAATTTAAGATTTTTTGCAAAAAAATTTTTAAAAAAAAAATTACCTTTTTTGGTTTTTTCTAATAATTTGAGTGCAAGATGGTTTTCATTCAATGGAAAAAATAGTTGTTAATCATGATGATCATGGCATTGTCATTGTTTCTACCAGTGCAAGAGATATTGTTCGTTATATTCATGGTTATGGAGTTGGTATGACCAAAGTGGTTTTTAGCAACATTGTTTTTCCTCGTGTTTCTATTGGTTCCATTGTGACTATAGGGCAAGAAAAGGTGATGAGCAGAAGTGATGCTTTGATAAATAATAAGAAAGCGGTGCATGTACCTAATCCAAGTAGGTTAGGTGGACCTATTATTAATCTTGAAGACAAAATTTTAAAATATTATGTTTGAGAAAGAACTTCTAAAGTATTGGGACTAATTGGATGCAATCTTTCCTTGATGCCTACTTGAAATAATGAATGTCAACATGGGTTTTGGCCATGTTTTTACCAACTTACACAATTGCCTTATTAATGTTACCTATGTAGTGGATCCAAAGTCAATTGTTTGTTTAGGACCCCCAATAGTACTAAATAAGTTTTGAATTTCATTTTTTTTGTAGGCTATAGGTGTCCATGGACTTGCTATTTTTTTTTCATTTGCATGGGGTAAACTTCCTTTCCTATTGTAAGATGCACATAATAAAGGAATAGGAAGTTATGGAGATGATGAGAGTTCAATTAATTGTTTTAAATTTCATGAAGATGCTTGGGGTTGTGAGTTTTTGAGGGAGCAATACATGTTATGGGGTTTGGGATTTTTTCATGGTGGTTGATGGCGATTGTGGAGTTTAGGTTTTGGGTTTCATTTGGGGAAATCCAATCTTTTTATTTTGGGTTCCTATTTTTGGGGAAGATTGTTGGGATTTTGATTTGGGTGAGTGAATCTAGAACATAATGAATAATGAAAGTTTTGATTCACAATTTTTCCATATCAAAATTCTATTTGTGCAAGTGAATTCAACTTAGGATTATTTAGATGCAAGTGAATTTTAACATATGAATTTTTTTAAACTAAAAAAATCATATTGATTTTGAACTTCAATCCAGCATAGGTTTTCAAAGGAATTAGAAATCAAAACACATATAATTGAGAATGAGCTTGAATTTAATATTGGAATTCCCAGGAGTTATTAGAATTCAAAGTATTTACATTTGACCATGAATTCCTATTATGTTGTGTAGTTCTTATTGTTTTTGAAATTACAAATATATATATTTTTAAATTTCAAAAAGAAAATAAAAATGAAGATTTAAAAAAAAGGATATATATATATAGTAAAAGAAGAAGAATGAGAAAACAAATTGGTAAGAGGCTAGCCGATACCTTTTGTTGGTTAGAAAATCCTGGTAAAACTTAGCCAATACCTTCCATTGGTGAAAGATCCCCCTTGAACAAAAGGGTTTTTCCAAACAAGTAACAAACCTAAAAATACAAAGGAAAAAAAAAAAAACATTGTTTTATGATGAAGTCAATGTCATGAGTGAAAATGGTGTCAACTTTTGCAAAAATGCATAAGCTACCAAGAATGCTAAAAAACCTTGGGATTGTTTATAGTTGGCCATGATACTAAACCATGATGCCTTAAATATTTTCATAAATATTTTTTAAAATATGAAAATATTCAAAATTTAAAGCCACTTTGCAAAAAATATGAAAATTTTATAAGTCACACCAATAAATTCAAATTTCACTTTAATGGCACATGTCAAGTGAAATTTTTTTTATTACAAATGGTATTTCAATAATTATTTATATTATATGTATGTGTTTATGAAAAAAAATTCAATTAAAAAAATCTACCAATGTGATTATTGTAAAACCCTAATCTTTCCTTAAAGTTATCTTTAATCCTTCCTTATACCAAATTCCTAGGAAACCTTAATCATGGCCTTGATATATCCAACAAAGATCAATTGAAAATATTGGATTCATTAAAGGTTTATAGGGAATTTGAAATATTGTTTCTTATTTAATAGATAATGAAAGAAGAAAATAATTTAAATGACTATTGACATATAATATCCAAATCATATTTTTTAATTGCATTAAAAGTAAGGATAAACAAGCATTTTAAAATATTCATTTCCAAATTTATAAAAAATGGAAAATGAATGAAATAAATGTAACAATTGAATGATTATATATATAATTTTTAAATCATTTTTAATGAATATTCTAAAATATAAACATGTTATTTGAAATTTTCCATTAAATAGATATTCATAAAGCTTCACAAATAGAAATTAGTTACAATTTTATTGTGAATAAATTACTATGCATTAAATTATTTAAAAAAAATTATTCATTATATATTAAGGCTTTCTTTTAGATGTGTTGAAACTTTTAATCCAAATATGTAATAAACATTGATGTCAAACTACATAAGGTTTACATATTTCTATTGTTGAATGTAACAAATGGTGTGTTTGTTGGTGGAATGAAAACAAAGGTTCATTGTGCATTTGGGTTTTAATTTATTTTTTTAAAGCATCAATATACACTTGACCTAATTAAAAGTCCACCAATTATGTACTTCAAGTGTAATTTTAAAATGTGAGCTTTTATCCATGAATAAATGTGTGTTTTCCAACCTTGATTTGTCATTTAAAGAAGGTTTACCTTTCTTTCCAATCACATTTGAAAAAAATCACAATAATATGGAACTAAAAATAAATAATCTATTAAAAATCATGATTACAAAAATATTGAAAATAAATTAAATACCCCGATTTTTAAAGAAAATTTTAGTGAATAACACAACAAATAGTAATTTAATGAATTTCAACCAAACATTATATTACAATATGCCATCCACATCATGTGGACTTTCATGTGAGGTTCTAAAGCATGGGCTTCTTGCACATCCTTGATATATTTATCATGAACAAATCCCCCCCGCCACTCCCCTTCTTCCCCCTCTCCCCTTTTTTTTGTTTTTAAATGTTCTATACAATTCCCAATATATAATCACTATTTATGCCATATCTCAAACTTGCACCTTTTCATGTTTACGTATATATGCAAGGGAAAAGGTTAAGCTAATAAGAAGTAGCTTGATATTGTTATACCTAAACAATTTTGGCAACAAATTGTCTAATAATTAATTAAATTTTAAATCTTAGCTTCAACATTTGGTTTTTTCATTCTAAATTTTTTTGGCAAATAATATTTATGTAAAATAATAAAAAGGTTTTCTTCAATGTGATGAAATAGTCTAGTGTGTAGAGATTGTTTCAATTTCATGTCAAAGTACTTGAATGTCTATGGTTCAAACTTGATAGTTGAACTTTTGATTTAATTCAAATTTTAGCACAAATATTAAATAATTAAAAAAATTTGGCAAAACAAAAAAAAATTAATTTCTATTGAAATTGTTCAGGTACTACAAGATGCATTTGTTAATTTTTGTTTTCATGTCCATGTAAATGGGTAAGGGAAAGGAATAAGGTAGTTGTGTCTTTGAACACATTTTTGTTGGCTTTTATATTGAGAACTTGACAAAAAAAGTAGGTCATGGATAAATGTACATCACAAACTTTTTAGGCCACAATTTGGCAATAATAATCATACTTTTTATTTTGATACATTCTTACCATTTAAATATGAATTTCATGTATCTAAAATGCGTATGAAACACATATAAATAAGATGCTAGATTTTCACAATGAAAATCTTACACCCTATTAATACATGTTTCATATGCATGACCCAAGATCTTTGTGTAATAATCAAGGTTCATTGAATCCACCTTTCCATACTCAAAGAATAAGGACAATATCAAAGCTTTTTGCACATGGGTATTTCATCTCATCTTCAATGTGTGCATTTTGTTTGTTCTTAAGTATAATGTAATTGTCATCCCACCTTTACAACATTGAAGATTGTTAAACAATTTTTCTACTAATTAACTACAATAGATGGGCAAAAATTATAGTTGAATAATCAATTGTCACCTTTTGTTGTGGACTTGAATATTTTTTATATTCCAAACAATTTGCTTATTCCTCAAATTGCAAATTGTTACAAATGGCTAAATTGGAACCTTTTGAAAAACTATTACTAGAGCTATGAATTTTCATTTTATAAGTTGATGATGAAAGAATATTCTTGGTGTTATATGTTGCCTACAAACAACAACAAAAAACAAAAGACAAGTTTTTGCTTATTTTTGGAATGAAATCCATCTTTTTTTAAAGTTGCGTCAACACCTAATTGCCATTGACACATGGGAATTACCCTTTCCAAATGGGTAAGTTGTTATTTTTAAATGAGTATAGTTTTACATTTTTCAAGGTTTGTATCAAGGCAAAACATTATATTTGTCACGGGCATGAAAACAACCAAGATTACATGATTTTCTAACCCAAACGAAGAGTAGGCCTAGTTCCAAATCCATATCATGAAACAAGAATACGACAAGAGTAAACAAAAATCCAATAAAATTTTATTACAAAAATTAAACAAAACAAGGTTACAACAAGAAAACGTACTCAACATTAGTGTTGAATATACTAAAAGCAATGGGGAATTCTACCTTTATTTATACCCCTTGGGAACTTAGCTCAAGGAAGTTTATCAAGGAGCTTCCAATCTACATGTGACCCATGTTCACCCATGTGTGAACTATGAATGAACTAAAACTTAACTAAGAGTGAATTTAAACTTAACTAATAATGAATTAAGAGTTAACTAGAGGTGAATTGAAAATGAACTAAGGGTTAAATTGAAATGAACTGAAAATGAACAAAGGGTTAAATGGAAGTGAATTAAAAGTGTACTACGAGTTAATTAAAAGTGGATTAGAACTTAACTAAAAGTGAACTAATAATTAAATAGAAATGAACTAGGATTTAACTAAGAGTCAACTAAGAATCAATTAAAAGTGAATTAAAACTTAATTGGAAGTTAACTAAGAATCAATTGAAACTAAACTAAAAGTTAGGTACAATTGGCATTCGTGACAATATTAACATTCAATATTTATTTATTGTAGACTTGAACCCTCAATGCAACAACATATTATAAACACTTTCAAGTGCATAAAGGTGGTCTGCAATTATTAATTGTGAAAGTTATTATAGCAAAAATCAACTTGAATCAATTGACCTTTCATAGGCTTGAACCTAATACTTAACCATGTCACAAAGGACGATTTATGCATGAAAGCAAGCATGATACCATGACATGGTGGGTGTGAAAGGATGTGATTTCTTTGACCCACATTGTTTCCCATGACTACTAAAATTTTGAAATGTTAATTGTGTTAGCAAGTTTTTGCTTATTAAGAAAAGGTTTCATAGATTTGGCAATATTATCATTGTTTGCTATGAAGTCCACTCTTAATATTTTGATTATCTTCTTTTGTTTCCTCAAATGAGCTTCAATAATTTCACAAGGTTATTCCTCCAACTCGTCCACAATCTAATGGGGTGAAAACAATATAAGATGTACGACTTTTGTGTCACTATAATCTACTTGAAAAACAAACAAAAAATAATAACAAAACTCATCATAAAATTACCATACATGACTTTTTTACTTGAACGAATTATATAATAATATAGCTTTTCACTATTCAAGTGCATTGATGTTAATATTTTACATTGTAAAAGTAGGTTGGAAATAAAATTTTAAAAATCAAGTAGATTTTGATGTTTACTTTTTGTTGCATGGATTCATGTAAAGTCCTTATTAATTATATTTTAACAAATAGAAAGTTGAATAGATCTTTGATGGATAGGTCAAGAATACAATGATCTTTTATCTTAATTTGATATAAGCATATTTCATTAAATATTTTGTTTTAACAGCTCCCCAACCAATAATTATCAACTAATAACTGGATTTTTATTTTGTTTGCTTTCAAAACTTATTTGTTCCTAATGTTTTGGAAATAGAGTATCATGAATTTATAATAGACTTGCCCAAGGGTTTTATATTGTGCTTCCACCCATATTAATGTTATTTTATTGTTTCATATGCACGATGCAAACTAAAAGTAGGTAAATGTAGATATCCATACTTCTTTTGTATAATTTACCATGCTCTCACCCCATGGGATTGGCAATATGTAACAACTTAAGGAGTTTGGTTAATTGAACATTAAACATATGCCCTCAAATCGATTTTTCTCAAAGGGGTTTACTTTTTGAACAATTAAGGTACCAACTAACAATGTATAGATGAGTAGGTTTTTCTAAGATTTGATTTTTTGTATACAAATGATGTCAACAATAAAAAATTTAACAATAAGGGATTAAAAATAATAATAATAATAATAATAATAATAATAATAATGCATTTGAACTTTGCAATAATTATGTGACATGCCATGGGTGCTCCAATTTTTTCATTATACTTGTGTTTATGGGAAACACCCTCCAAGTCAATGAATTCCATTGAAAATTCATGTTGCCACATAATGTCCCACCATTCTTTTGCACATTCTTTCAAAAACTAAATCCAATAGGTTCATGAAAAACTTGATTTTGGATCCTAAATCATGTTTTGAATGCATTCATAATTGACTTACCATGATATAGGAACCATGACAGGGTCATGTCCCATGTTCCTATGTTTTGAATCAAAATGAATTTTCTAAGATGTCAAACAATGAAAGTTACATATAGATGTTTAATTTTTCAACCAATAAATGTAAAAATGGTTGGTAAAAAATAATTGATTTTTTTAATGCCATGTTGAAGTATAAACCATAAGGAATGCATGACTTTAATATACTTTTATAATGACAATATTTGATTTAGAATCACAAAGTCTTATTTTAAAATATCAAATATTTTCATATTTTAAAACCACATCTCCTTAACTTCCTTCCAAACTTTTGGAATGTAATTTAGTAATTAATTATTTTTTATTGACATAAAATTTTGAATTAAAAATGAAAATTCTAAAATTAATTCCACATAATCTAGTTTTTTATAATAATAAAACTTTATGTCATCATGTAAAACACAATTTATTTTATTTGTGGTTAAAATATGAATCAATTTGAACAAATATTTTTATTTTTATTGTTTCATTTTTGATAAAACTATGTTGATGGACCTAATCCTAAACATTGTTTAAGGACACTTAAAGACATCTTTTAATCATCAAAATTATGACGATTTTTTATCATGTTGGTCCAAATGCATATTCCTATGTAATGAAACAATGAAAATATATATAACTTGTAGGTTATATTAGTTATAACAATCAAAGTTGAGTTTTAATGTGATTTTGAAGGTGGATAAATTTTTGTGGACCTCAATTGTGAATGCACCTTCCTCCCAATCAATTTCATCTTGTCAAATGACATGATCATGCATGTGAACCAACTATTAGTACCTAATCTATTTATGATATAGATGGAAAACATGTAATAATTATTTTTTTTTAAAACTCAAATTAAAAATCAAAATTCAATGAAATTGAAACCATTATTTCCTTTTTTTGAAAAAGCTTTCAAAAGACTAATAAATTATTGGAGAATTTAAGAAACTCCTTTGGCCCTTTAAGATTTCACTTGCATTCCAAACTTTCAACCACTTTATTTTGTGTTTAATATCAACAAGCAACAACAAACCAACTTGCAAAGTCTTACATCATGTCAAGGATTTTAGGATTCTCATAATGAATTTGAATTAATTGTTCCAAAAGACTAGACCCCAAAGTTAATTTTACAATTGCCACTAACTTTTGGAATAACTTTACATGGAAGAATTCAACAATGTTGTAAGCTTTTGTTTGACGTGTTTCATACCACCATCACAAAAAAAATTATGAGTTGGAATATTTGATTCATATTGTTCATGCACATGAATTGAAGTTCATTAAATTTTGTTTTGTACATGTGTTCAATGAAATAATGAAAGTACAATGTTTAACAAAAGGTTTATAAATAAGTAACCATGTGAATCGAACATGAATATATGCATTGAATATATGCATAGACTTCAAACAAACTAGTTGGAACTTTGAAATTTGCATCAAATTGTTGCATTTGGTAAACAAATGAAAAACAATATTTATGAACATTGATGAGCTAAAGTGACTATATTTAAATGAACATGTTGCATTCATAGGTTATGGATATAAAAAGTTTAAAATCAAGGGACATTTGAAAAATAAAACACATGAAAATCAAAGGGCTATTCAAAACCAATTTCGAAATTTCACAAATTGGTGGAAAATAACTTCATTAAATTTCAAAACTTGGGTTCCACACTATTGCGCACTACTAGTGACAACGAAATGATGATTTTCTTTTTCTATGTGGAAATGAAAGTTCCATTTGAATGATATCCCACACAAATAGAATTGAAAATATAATTAAGTTTAAATAGAATAGAATTCAAATTCAAGTGAAGAAAATTGAGAAGCAAATTGTTGCATAATGTATTGGAAATATGTAGTCACAAATCTATCATTTATAACTATCATGTGAGAAAAAAAAACACCTTTCCATTCCATTTAAAGCAAATTCTGAACCAAAATCTATTTTGGTAGGAATTTGAAATGACTAGTGGTAGGGTCTACTTTATATTGGTTTTGATTTTTCCATCATTAATGGAATAACAACTTGGGTTTTGTATCATTACACGCTATTAGTGATAGTCAATTGATGAAAAAAAGGGATTGATTTTGTGGAACTTAAATTCTATATGAAGAAATATTGAATGACATTCCATGCAACTTAAATTGAATTGAATTTAGATTTAATTGAACAAATGTCATGCACTTGCCTTTTTAGCAAGGTTCTAAACTAAGCAAAATCCTTCCCT
>Ga0209208_10012631_pt1 | contig 10661 bp, 5 predicted proteins | sample S1TSphfallax_3_FD_187694 | JGI IMG/M metagenome (GOLD analysis project Ga0209208, IMG submission 187694) | Host-associated microbial communities from peat moss isolated from Minnesota, USA - S1T2_Fd - Sphagnum fallax MG (SPAdes) (version 2) | ecosystem: Host-associated > Plants > Peat moss >... | reverse complement strand
CTTAGGGTAACACCTAATATATATATCCTACCCTTAGTAATCAAGCATACCACTAGCTTATTGGAGTCTAGGGATAGTTCTCTTTTTATTGTACCCTTATAGGGTCTAATATGCATTTTGAGTTTTGGGAATATGTGTGATGTGGAATTAAGGCTGAAGTGATTTGTGGAATGTCCACATTTGCAACGCCGGTGGTGCTTGGTTGGCATCATTCAAAGTTGAGGGAAGAGGGAAAGGGTAGTTGTGTGTGTCCAATAATGATGAGTTGGGGTGTTTTGTTTGTTTTTTCTTATGTGGGTTGGTTTTGTTTGTTGTTATTTAAGCAAGAGTGCTAGTTTTATGAATTTGTAGTGTTTGGGGTTGGTGTTTTGGACAAGCATTCTTCACTTCTTGGCAAAAATGGGTGCAACCAATTGATTCCTAAGGCACACTACAAGGATTTTCTCCAAGATATGAACCTACTATTAAGAGTGTGCGAAGGCAGAGCTAAGTACCACGTTTTCTTCCTAAGCGAGCAAGTATGTTGTTATGAAGTTGTTGTTTTGTGATTATTTTGGTGTGGAGTAAGAATGCCTCATCCTATGAATCATTAATCACAAAACCTATGAGTCCTTAGAACCAATTCAACCTTGGTGCTCCCAATTACATGGGTATTCTCACATTCCTAACAAGATGACCATTTACCAAGCTTTGCACAACCAAAAATTCTCACCCATTAGACATGGCCAAAGAGACCATTCACAACACCACTTGAACCTGTCATCATCTCCTTGGTTCAACCTTGACACCTAATTATAAGTCCTACATATCCTAAGTAGAAACACTAGGAGCAATGGATTTCTAATATTTCATAGGACTCATAAGACTTTTGTGATTTTGGTTTAAGATGCAACTAAGAATCTCCTTTGTGCACATTTCCATACGTTTAGCAGGGAAAGGTTAGTTTTGTTTCACACAAACATTATGTTTTCTCACTTTGAAATACTAGTTCGAAGCTGATCCTACAAGATAAATGCATTTCTTGCTTCTAATTGGCAATTTGTGAATGAACATCAACAATCCATAAGTGGATTCATTTATGAACTAAATCATGCACCATGATCATCTCACAATCACTTGTGTACGCATCTTTTATAATATGGTAGATCTTTGACACTTGAAGTTTGAAGACATTTAACAGCTTTGGAGCAAAGCTCTTGAAAGATATGATAAACATTTATTGGCCAAACAATTGGCAATCTCACAATGAATTCGAAGATCCATTTGACCCATAATTTTTGTGATGATCCTTGTGATTGAGTAGTCATGATTCAACATTACAATATAAATTCAACAGAGTTTCCTACACTATAGTTTGAAATGTCTTTCACAACCTCCTTTAAGGGATCATGGCTTTGAATGCACATCACAAGGCTAAAGAAATAAGAACAAACCAATTCTTTTTTCCACTAACAATGGTTTTGGACTAGTAGTTTTGGTGACCTTGCATCTATTTTTGGATTTTTTTGCAATTACATTGATATGTACATTTTTTATTTGAAATACCTTAACAACTCATTTGAGATTGTGGGGTTTATCAATTGCCAAAAGCTTGTTTTTGTAGGCCTTTATGTTATTGATTAAGGACTTTTCACTCTATATGAGAATCACGCACTAAGGTTTTTTTAACATTTGCATCACCTAATATTGCTTGCATATTATCTTCAAATCATCCATGCTGGTGAGTGATGTGTTGGTGGGTTGCTATGGAAAGACCCACCATGTGTTTTCAAGTCCACAACTTCTAATACGCAGTGTGGATATATCATGCATGTCTTCAATGTTATTGTTTTAGGTACCTTACAAACTACAAATGTATAAATTCCATGTACTTAAACACCCTTTTAATGGGACAAAAAATTGTCAACATATGGAACCATCTTAGACTCTTTTTTTCATGGTATAGATTGAATTGATATAGTTTTGGGAAGATACTATTTCCTAGCCCCCAAAAGGAATTGTGTGCAATTACATTATGTTGCTCGTCCTTGGATGATTCTTGGCCAACTAAGTAAAAGATTGTGAATTTTTATACCTTCACACACTATTATCTATGCATGAAAAAATTGCTTAAGAATCCAAATGATTGTGAATCTTTATTTTCTTCTAGGGTTTGAATCAAGTTACTCTTGTAAGATTCTTGAAATAAAAAATGTCATTGATTTTGCTATTATAGTAATATTCTCTAGTCCCTTCCCTTATTGAGTTACCATTCAATTGTGGGGATATTTGAGTCCATGTGTTATTACTTATTGAAACCTTCACCACATTTTGTTTGTATGATCCATTTTCTTTTTGTGTTGGTTTATTTTGTTTTTTAATGCAAAACTTAGTGACCTATGTTGTAATGCTTGGGAATCACACTATGGGTTTTTGGCATTGGAGTTGTGACATTTGAACATGTTGTTGGTGTTATTTTTGTCTTCTGCTTCACCTAAAGAATGACCTCATAATAATTTTGGTGAATGTTATGGGGGTAACCTGAGATTATAACTAATGGCATAAGAGAGCCCCCAATTAAGGTCCAACCCATTTAAAGAAATGAGGATTTCTTTATCATTCATTTATGAATTTTGATTGTCTTGCAAAAACTCATTGTCATTTTCTTTCCTTACATTACATTTTTTTTTGTTTATGATCAATCTTTGTGAGTTTCTAGCTCTTATGCTTACCAACATTTTTTTATGACTTTTGGGTGCAACTGTTGCATTTGCTTGTTTCATTGCAAGAATTTCACAAACCACCAACTATATATTATAGTGTAGCTTCACAACAACAACCTTCACATTTTTTCTAGGACATGGTGTTCAAATCTATAAACCTCCTTCTTCAATTATCAATTGATGTAGTCATTATTGGGTGAGCAATATGCCAAAGTAACTGAATATGTCTATGTAAAGGACACAAATTCTAGTTCAATGTGTTGGTTCAATGGTAAAGAATGTTGTTTGTATGTCAATAACACTTGCATGTTAATTTGTTGAACTATTTTTTCTTTTGTTTGATTAAGGAGATCTATAATGGATTTTTTTGTTTTGAATTTTATTTGCAGGTCTCTAGATGGCACATGATATTAAGGATAGAAAATTGTTGAATTTTCACGAGATTATCCAAAAGTTGGGTTTAAAATGAAGATTAAAATGTGAATATTGAATCCACAAAAAAACATTTAAAAACAAGTTGTCCAATTTGCAAGGACGAAATTAAATTAAAAACTTCAACAATTTGTGGTCACATTTTTTGTTAGGAATGTATTTATGGCATGATTAATATAAACGTCCTATTTGTCAAAAGAAACTTAGTTCAAAGAATGTACATTGTGTGTACATTCAATTTAATCTTGAATAATTTATTTATGTTATATTTTCAACACAAAAATTGTCTATTAAGGAAGTCATGGCATTGAGCTTAAAGGCACTCAATAATATAATTTATGTTCATCCTTCTGATCTTGAAGAGGTATATTTTATCACTTGGAACATACTCAATTCCAATATTTATTTTTTACATAATTTCAAAATATTATTCTTGGTAGACAATATTGTATCATTTTCTTGAATTGTGAATGTGTATGTGTTGGGTAATAGTTGTTGGTTCAAACTATTGGAGATGCAAAGATGGTTTTACATTGTCTTCAAGGAGCCTTCTCCAGCCAAGGGCAAAAATTGATTTTCTTTCCAACTTTGAGGTTAGAGATCTCATAGCTTGGGTTTAACTCTACTGATGTTTCCATATGTAAAAAAATAATTCCATTGAGCTCAAATAGAATAAGTAATTGATTACCTACAAATCTATATTACTTGTGTTTTCATATTCTTGGTAGTTTCACAAGGTCATCTCACACATCCTATAGACCAAACACAAGAATTGGGTCAAGCATTTGCAATTGAATCTAGGTGTACAAGTTTGATCTAGATAGCAATGTTGAAAAGGATTTGCATCATTTTTTTTTCCACTCTTTTTTCATGGCATCAACTTTACAAGGTTTTTCATATTTTCATTTGTTTGGATTCAAATGACTGCAAGCAAGATTGAAATTGATATAAAATTTTAGATGTAGATGGTTTTTTGGTGTTCAAGGGGTGTGCAATGGCAATGGCTACATTTGAGGACAAGTGTGTGATTTTTCCCACGTCTATTATAACAAGAAACTCGATGGTTGACAAGGTCGCTTCATTACACTTTTCACACCACTTTGTGTATAAAAGATGAGAAATTATGTTGCTTATAGCTTAAATTTTGAAAAATAAATATGGAAACACAAACCAATTCATGGCTCACGTTTAATATGTATAAGACTATTGCATCCCTATGCTAATAAGGAACTCATTGGGTTTGCATTATACGCAATGGGATTAGTGTGGAAAAGTTGCACATTACACTTCCTACCTATCAAGTATGGACAAACATCATGTATTATGCAACAAAACTTTATTATTTATGCCTTTTGTTCTTTTTAACAAATTTCAATTGTAAGTTGTGACATTGGGTTGGGGCATCATGTCAAAGTTGTCATGCATTTCCATTCTAGAAGAAGAGAATGTGTCTTCTTCCCCACTTCCACTTTCAATTGTTGTAATAGTTGAAGACATTGCACAAGGCCAAAATCCTTTTAGTATTGAAGTTGTGAAGATATGTCTGGTTGGAACACACAAGCCTTCAATCATGCTCATGTCAATCATTCATGGGAGAAACTTTACTCCTCTGATGAATTACATGGGTACAACACGTAGTGGGTGTGTGCCAAATAACGTCAAACTTTCTCAATTTGATTGCTTATACATTCTTGTTGGCCTAAAAAATGGCATCCTTCTACGTTACAAATGGCCATTAATCTCAACTTTAGTAGCACCCCTCTCATTCTTGCAAGCGACATCAAGAAAACATGGATGTGGGGAATAGTTTATAGTCGAGAATTCTTCAAGTAGAGATGAGGCAGCATGCAAGGAAGATGCATTACCAATTACCTTGCATCTAATTATAGTTCAAAGAATAGGTGTATCTCCTATTTCTTTCATAGTCACTCTTAGTGACCGGCCTTGGTTGTTACAAATAGCTAGACATAATTAACAAATCGCTTACACATCCATCTCCTTCCCACCATCCACACATGCAACACTCATCAGCTTTTTTTACTATCCCAACAACATTTTCTTTGTGGCTGATTGCAACTTACACTTGGTTTGTTCTTTTAGTCCTTTCCCCCTATTTGTTTTGTGGCCACATTTCACATAGGCAATTAGTTTGTTTAGTAAATTATACAATGATAGGAGATCCTTGACCTGTGCTACAATTACAACTCTAGATATATCAATGGTTTCATCAAATCTTTAAAACATTTTATTGTAGGCAATGAACATTGAATATCTCTATTCAAACTTATGCATCTCATATCTAGATTTATGGGTTTTGTCAACTACCTATTGTAGGAATTTCTACCCCTTGGGTCATCTCTATTGTTTTTTGAGTTATAATGAATGATGTGTTGGTTAACTACAAATTGGGCGGTGCTAGTTGTGTTAAGTAGGTGGAGATGGAGCATTTAAAGCAACTCAATGTACAACATCTACCTATTGGAAAGACACCATGACAAATGTTTTGTCATTTAGAATCCAAATTTTTATTTGTAATGAGGTCAAATTCATCTCAGCCCAATGGATCTGTGGTGTTAGACATCTGTTGTGTTGACCCTTTTAACTTCCAATTTGAGGCTAAAAAAATTGTTCAATGTATGTAACTATGGAAAGTTGGGAATGATCGGCTCTTATTAGTTGGCACAAGTCTCACCAAAGGCAACTCAATCATGACCATCGTTGAAGTTAAAAGGTATATCTAATTCCAGCCATGATGTATATGGAACACCATTCCCAAACACTCAAGTCAAAGAAGGTTTCTTTATATAGATTGTGTGATTTACATCTTAACATGTCATGCAATTCTAAAGATCCGTTTGTCACTCTAGTTCTATAAAATTTGTAATCTTCTTGTGTAGTGTGTGACTTTATTCATTGCATGATATTTCTTTCATTATTTTCTCTCTTGGCTAATTTTTTGCAGTTCCAAGGGTTGGTCGGTTACTAATGTTCTACCTAGAATTAAAAAACAAGTAGAGTTTTTTGAAACTATATGTGGAAACCTAGACTTCATCTAGGTCCCCAACAATTCGGTCATCATTGGAGGATGCAATGCATGCTTCAAATATCGCCACCACCTCTATACACGACAATGATTCAACAAAAATCGAAGGCTAGGAGTTTCACCTCAAAACACATGTGGTGTTGCTTAATGTAGTCCTCACCACCTACTTGGGTCGATATATATTCACTTCTGCATGCAATTATGTGAGTTCCAAACCTACATCCTTTGAATAAATATGAAATTCATGAAGTCTACAACCACATGGTTTTGAACACAATTAGCTCTTTTATCTGGTGAATGGTCCCATGTCTCTAAAACAATTCAAGCAACCATGTCTTCTTGAAGAGGTAAAAAAAGTGATTGATAAGGTTAGGGTAAATAGGAGATGACTCCAAACCAAACAAGAACCATACCTCTAGTCATGACATATCAAAAGTAACAAATAAAGTGAAGGTGGAAGGGTTACACCAAGGGTAGTAGTCATGCTTTGAAAAGGTTAGTCCAAGAGATGTAAGTTTTGGTGGTTTAGGAAGTTAACATTATTCTACTATATAAAGAAACCACTACTATAATATAATCTTGTATGTTTTTTGCATTGTAGATGACATAAAATTTTATAAAGATGGCAATTGAACAAGAACAATATGAGAAAATTAAAAATAATCAACTTTAATTTTTGAATATTGAAAATTATGAATTCATTAAGATGGGATTCAAAATAGGGTTTCATTCAACATTAGCAAATAAGGAATCAAAGAAAAAACTTTTTGTCACTTTTGTTGGAATTGCAAATTATGTAAACTTTGGAGAAAAGGGAAACTTAGGAAAATTCAGTAATGACAAAATCAAAGCAAAGTATTCAATCACTTTGCAAGAGATTTTTATTTAGAATATTATCATGAATTACTAAACCAAATATCATCTAAATTCTATGTGGGAGGGAAATTTACATGGATTAACAATCAAGAGTTAGATAGTGGTCTTATGCTCTCAAAAACTTTATTAAGGCCTTCATTTGATGATGAAAAGCATGATAGTGGTCCATCTTTGAAAAAGAAAAAAATTGACAATCACAATAAAATTGAAATAATGAATGAGAATGGAGATAACATGGATGGATATCAAAAGATTGATTTTGGGATTTAGTAGCTATAAGAAGTAATATTAGATATTATAAGACTTTTATTGACAAAAAAAAAGTCATGGTATCTTGTTGCAATTTACTTGGTGTAAAGCTATTGATATATAAAACAATTCCAACAATAATTTGGTAGTTTTCTTTCACTATAGTGGACCTAGAAAAAGTTTCAAGCTGATATGAACATATGAAAAAACATTGAATACTTGAATTTTTTTTGTGTAAAAATCCATTTGTATTTTTGTTGACTCATGTAGAACTCAATGAAAAAAGGACATTATCATATATATGATTCTTTTTATATCTCTCTTTTCTTCCTTTTTTTCTTGTTAGAATTTTTTATCTACTTGAAGTATTGTTTCCCTTTTCTTTTTTGTATCTGATTTGCTGGTTTTTTGCCTCATGTAGAGCACTTGACATGGGTTATATATGTTTAGGTAGTCTACACACTCTAGTTGCACAATTTTAATTTTTATCTACGGGATTTCAAATTCTTGTTAATCTAAGTTGGATATGGGATTTCTTTCTTTCTATTTATTTTTCATTTTTGCTTCTATTCATGAAGATCTGATATGTGTTTTTGAATTTTCCAAGAACAAGTTGGGATGTTAAGAGAAAACTAGACACACCCATGGGTTGACACACAACCTATAGTGTTTCCCTATTGAAAGCTATTACTATAGTTGGAGTGGTTGGTGCATGTGTATTGATGGGTGTGTACTACATTCTTGGTTTTCATGATTGGTATTATGTTGTTTAGCAATTAACCCATTTTCTTGTTGTAAAACAATTGAACCTCTTCCCTAGAGGCTAATATATATATATATATATATATATATATATATATATATATATTGCAAGGGGCTAGAAGGATTGATCCTTGCATAATTATGATGATGATGATGATGATGCTATTGTTGCAATGGATGGCATCTTGTGTGTTTATGGTAATCCTACAATGGACAACAATGGTGAATCATGTGACATGCATCTCGACAATAGTGATCATAAACAATGCGTTGCCCGAGGATTCTCTACATGTGAATTGTCATTCCAAAGATGATGACTCAGGCTAACACATTGTTTTTTACAATTTTATTTGCATAATCACCTTTGAAAACAACCTTTTTTGGGACCATGGTATTTGCATGTGAGTTCAATCTTGACATTTAGTACGATACAACTATTATTTTTGTGTTTCAAGGCTATGCTTATTGGGGTACCATGCCATGTTATGCCAAATGCACTTGGAGTTTCTCCCCACTATGCTTATTTGATAATGATGTTTTGAAGACTTCATCAGCTGCACCTTGACCATAATACAAACAAGGTCAAAATTCATACTTGTTCATTGATCAATGTCCATTTTCTTATGTAAACTTATAATTGAACCATTTGTATCCCATGTTTTTGGAAAAGATTGATCTAGTTTGAACAATTTTTTTTCACCTCGGGCATTAATATCTTTAATTGAATCATGTAAGAAGCCATTTATAATCATTGTTGTCAAAGTATTGAACACTTTACAAGGGGACAAAATTTCCATCTACAACAAGTGAAAAAGAGATAAATCTAGCATCTATTTTTTAATATTGACCTAAATGTGGATTGTAGACCAAGTTTTGTAACTAAACATTACTCTCAATCATTAATTGGATTTTTATTATTTTGAGGCTACATGTGTGGACTCTAAGTGCTAATAACAATGTCCAACATTCTAGATTGGTGGAAGTTGAACTTCATGCTTTAAAGAATGGATTGATCAGCTTTGGGTGCATGGATATGTGCATGGTGGGCATGGCCTAATTGCAACACCACATTAAGTATTACACTAACAATTTTGAATACTTGATTTTAATCCTTAATACTTTTGATGTGTACAATTGTTATATTTCTTTTGGGGTTATGATGTTGGAAAAGTTGGATTGTACAAGGAAACTATATTATGGCCCAAAACTAGAGCATTGAGAGTGTGCTTCAAACAAGTCTATATGTTATTCCTATAAGTGCAGGCTTGTTTTTTGGGCATGCTAATGTATAGGATGTTTTTCATCATAATGGGAGGATGAAACATTGTGAGTATTCATGGACTGCCCACATTGTTGGAGAAAGTTATGAAATCTTGCACCATGATATTTCTACATGTATGTTATCAAAACATTTGGCTTAACTTTGTAAAAATTGAAGAGATTTAGGAATGAAAAAGGCTCTTGTGCAATTGTAGTTGAGTTGAATACCGAATATGCACCTAATATGCATCTATATTTTCAATGATTACTTGGAACATTTGTTCTTTGATGCATGTTTTGCTACTGAAAAATAAAAACTTGCCCATGCTTTCCCAAACATTTGAATATGATGTTGCTTGTTGTTTCCTTTTAATATGTTAATGATCAAAATTTTATGTTGTGCATCTTTTTGTTCATTTGGAAAATAGTTGTTCATTGCCATCCTATTGAATAAAACCTATTTTGAAATATAATATGATGATGTTATTGAAATTTGTTATAAGTTGCCATAATTTGGAAATATAACAATTTATTACAACACAATAATTTATCATAACGTTTATTTTAGTATGTTACATTGCTTATAAAATGCAATTAATTTATGACTATTAAAATATGGAAAATTTCAAAGGCTCTATATGAATTATCAATGAAATAAAAAGAAAAAATCACACATTACAAGCGAGAAAATGAAAATAAATAAGTTAAAGATTTTCAAATTCGCTAAGGTCATGAAGTAAACTTAATTTTGAAAAAATAGTTTAGTTTTTCTATAGAAAAGATAATGAATTATGAAAAATCAAATAAAGTAAATATAAGTGAAATAATCAATGAATCCAATTAGAGATACATTCCTACCAATTAATATTAAAAAAATCTTTCTAAAGTTTTATAAATATATTGTTAGGTGGTAAATTGTTTTTTTTAAATCACAAAAACATGCCGAAGAAAAAGCTTTGGATTGATCCAAGGTTATATAACTTTTATTTGCATTTGGGTTTTGTATAATTTTGAATTACCAATAACAATTGACTAATATAGGATCATATTATTATTATATTAAAATGATTAATTTATTATTAATAACTAATATTTTCATTTCAATTAATTCTAGAACATGAAATTTAAGTTTCACATACTGAAAATATTAATCTTTTCAAAACCCTTGATATGTAAGGCTTTTTTTCATGTTTTTGATGGAATTAAATTGTCGATAATCCAAAATATAATTTAGCCAAATTTGGTATAAATATGACATGAACTTGAAGTGTCCAAGACTCCTTTACATTTTTTGTTATAAGCTACAACCCCATAGAGAAATTTGGTGGTTAAATTAC
>Ga0209208_10012629_pt1 | contig 10661 bp, 5 predicted proteins | sample S1TSphfallax_3_FD_187694 | JGI IMG/M metagenome (GOLD analysis project Ga0209208, IMG submission 187694) | Host-associated microbial communities from peat moss isolated from Minnesota, USA - S1T2_Fd - Sphagnum fallax MG (SPAdes) (version 2) | ecosystem: Host-associated > Plants > Peat moss >... | reverse complement strand
GAGCATGGTGGGGGCAACAATTTAGGGGAGGGGCGCAACGTGTAAACCATCAAGCTGCTAAAAGAAAATAATTAAATTTTAATAAAAATGGGGGTTCTAGGTTACCTATGAATGTTCCTTCCTTGGTATTTTCGGTTCCCATAGCCTTTGGTTCCTAGCAACCTTTGATCCCATCCCCTCCCTTTCCCCCTATTCCAACTTCTTCTCTTTCCTTCTCTTTTTTTTTTGGGGTTCCCAACTCTACTTCCTAACATTAAACCTCTCGTTCCCTTGTATCCGATTGGTTTGTGCGAACACAGGGGCACACACCCAAAGTAGACTTGGGGTTTGGAAAATAAGACAGAAAATACTAGTCACTCCTAGGCTAGTAGTTAGGCCCTAAAAAAAAACTACTATGGTTTGTTTGTTGTGAGTTAAAGCCAAAACAAACTTGTGGTAATTTGGGTGCACAAGGAAAATTTCTCTGGTGTTAAAGATTTTGTACATCTACAAGGTAACTTGGATTGGTAAATAAGATTTTGGGCACCTAAGAAGCTAATTTAAAGAATTTGTAAAATCTATATAGGCTAGGACCTAACTTTTTTCTGTTATTAACATTTTTGTACATCTATGTATGTCTGGTTAATGCTCATGTCATTCATCCACTTTTGTGTGGTGCGCTGGTGGGGGTTGGTGTTGTTGTTTCATACATCCGCCTGTTGTTCATCTGTCCCTAACATCTGTCAGCAACCATTTGTTGCAAACTCTTTTTTTTTACTTTTTTTGTTTTCTGTGAGCAAAAAACCATAGCAACTGTCCATTTTTTTTTTAATTTTTATGTTCATCCAAAGTAGGTATCTGGTAATTAACAACCAAAAGCCTGGCTTGCCAGCTGAAACAAAAATATAGTTTGTTTTTTTGTTTGCTCTTTGGGTCCACAGAAAAAATAAGGTTTCCAGAGTGTGACTGCTTTGATTAGGGTTTAGGGTCTAGACTTCCAATGTTTCCTGACTCAATGAGAGAATTCATTGCAACAAAATGTGTCCCTGTTTGTTTGTTTGTCAAGTGATTTCATCTAATTTTTGAGTGATTCAAGAGGAAAAGAGAAATATCATTTTAACAAATGTGTCCTTTGTTTGTCAAGTGATTACACCGAGTTTTTGAGTAACTCAAGAGAAAGAGAAGAAAATCATTATAATAAAATGTGTTCTTAATCATCGAGTACTTGCATTGAATTTTGAGTGAATTCGTTAATCCCATTGAACAAAATTTAACAAAAATTCAATGAATCCACTCGTCCACTGAACAAGGATGAGCACTCTACACTCACATTTCATAATAATGATTGAATTATCATTTAACTTAAATTTGCTTATACCTTGAGAAGGGATGAAAATTTGATGACTTGTTATTTTATTTTTGTGTCGTGTAAAATTGGAGGACAAACAAGGCTTGTGCTTACAATATGATTAGTTTTTCTTGTGGTCTGAGGGCCCCATAAACAAAAATGAAAGCTAGTTCGGTGGTTGGACTTGAGAGGAGGCTATCTATGATTGACATGCTTTGCACCTACTTGGGAATCAGCAGATGGAGGAGGACTGACTATTTCTGCAACAAAAAAAGGCTGCAATAGATCTAAAGATTTTTTTTGCAGTAAGTTAAATGGAAGGAAGGAAGGAAGATATTGCCAAAAATAAATAAAGATATTGCAAAATAACTTGTCTACCTATTTGGCACACGACATAGGCACCTTTTTTGTTGGCGTTTTTATTGATCCTGATTTCCTTACAGAATCTGTTTCCCTATTCTTTACTAGAGTTTTTTCTTTTGTCTTTGTCTTCAGCACTCATATTATTTATTTATTTATTTATTTATTTATTTCTCTTTATTTATTTTCTTTTGTCTTTGTCTTCAGCACTGATTTAATTTTTTTTATTTTCTTTTGTCTTTGTCTTCAGCACTGATTTAATTTTTTTATTTTCTTTTTGTCTTTGTCTCCAGCACTGATTTTTTTATTTTTTATTTTTTTAACTGAAAAAGAAGAGGTGAGAGGGGAATTGGCTATGTACATTTTATAATTAATTCCCCACAGACTAATATCAACTAGTGTGTGTCATTGCCACATGTAACAGCCAGGTTAATTGCCTCTTTTGGGCAGCCCTACCTGAAACACCCTGGTTGGGTCTGGTGTCACACCATTCTCTAGCTGGTTGGGCTAATTTTGGTACCCACCCACCCACCCACTCACCTACCTACCTACCTACCTACCCACCCATTCCTCACACCTCCTTCCAAGAATCTTATACACTACCTACTACTTCAAGATACCTACATACCTACCTACCTATTTACACAAAATTTAAAAAGGTGGCCATGAACTAAGAAAAAGAGGAATGATGCCACTTTTGCCAACGTGCTTACTAGTAACTTTTAGAGGGACATTCAAACTGGTAGTAACATCGTAATGACTTTTTCTTTAATTTCCTTCGGGTATTTTTGTTATAGTCTGAAATCTCTTTGATGTATGTATTCAGCTCTAGAGTGCATCTAAGTTTAGTAGTAGGACTAAGTATCTCTTCATTCATATGGCTAATTGCCTTCCTTAGGCATTGAACATTTTTCTAACCATTGGAAGGGGCCAATTGTGATTTGTTTTGTCTTTGGCCAACCTTTCAAGGTGCTTTGTTTTCCACCTTCACTAGAAAGTAACAATGATTGTAAAGAAGGGGACTCTTTTTCCCTTTGGGATCACCACATTGTTGGTGCAAGTTGAAAATCATCTATTTATTTTTGTTCATAGGCATTTTGGAGGAATATTTTCTTCCCATATTAGGTTTTTGTCTGTTGCCTTTCATCACAATGAATTGGGTTCCAACTTGTTTTTTTATTGAGATTATCTTTGAGAAGAGGCTTGAAAATATCATCTTTTGTGATATGAGATTTCCAAAGCTCTCTTGAAAAAGTAAGAGCAATGCAAGTTTGCTTGGCAAAGCACCCTTGAAATAGCAACACAAGTTTGCATGTCTTTTTGTTTTTTGTTTTTTTGTGTGTTTTTCATGGATTTGGTTCACCCAATTGCATGTGAACATTTTGAAAATGTTGATTTATTTCTTTTCAAAGAGCAACACAAGTTGGCATGTCTTTTGTGTTTTTCATGGGCTTGGATTGCCCCATTGCAAGTGAACATGATTTTGTAAATGTTAAATTAGTACCCTTCAAAGAACAACGCAAGTTTGCATCGCAAAACACTTTTGAAAAAGCAACACAAGTTACCATGTCATTCAGGTGTTTTTTTTTTTTTTTTTTTTTTTTTGTAAGCTTTTCTTCATGGTTTTGCAAGTGAACATGACTTCATAAATATTGATTTAGTAATGTGCATGATAATGTAATAAATCAAACATTTCCACCACTTAAAGAACACCTATTTTTGAAATGTTAATCGAAATAGTTATTCTCCGTGTTTTATCTTTCATGCCATCTTTCCATATGTACATGTTGGATGATGAAAAAATTAGATCTTTAAAGTAAACTATGATAAAATATGCATCATCTATTTTTGAAAGAATCTTGTATCCATATTAGATTTAAAAGGATGATTATGGGCGGATGTGTAATGATCATATCCATCTATGAAGGAACGTTGTTTGTTTGTCATGTTGAAATTTCCTAGACCACAATGTTCCTTTGCCACACACTTGGTACCTTTGGAAAGCCTTCAATGAAGAAGAGATTTTCTGAGATAGTTTCCTATCGTATTAGACTTATGATGCAAAAGCTATTGGCTATTGAACAATTTTGTCAAAGAATATTCAACAAAGTCAACACTAAAAATTTAAGGGAAATTTTGGGCACAATCTTGGTATTATTGGAAAGTCCTTGATGAGTGGGTTTTCTTGGAAGTAATTTTGTATTTTAAAGAGCTAAGGTAGGGGAGATATTGACTTTTGCATCATTTTTGTTAGTGGAAATTCATTTTAAATTTTGAATAATTTTCTCACAATTGGGCTATGTGGTTAGGGTCCTAATCACACTTGGACGAATTACATAATCTTGTTCACACTTGGGTGAACAACGCACATCACATTAATGTTACATGATATTTGGATTCTTGAACAATGGAGATGCATCACAATTTTCATCATGGGTCCAAACATGTTTGTTTCAATGGGTATAACAAAACAACATGGATACCCATGAGGTCAATATATCAATTGCAAACACATCAATGCAAGCATTTATTAATACATGAGGAGGTTAAAAAGGGTCCAAAATGATGTGAAAATATTATGAAAAACAAACAAAATATAATGATGATGGTGTTTATTAATGATAATTTTAATATTAATTCTAGACAAGAAATGTTATGAAATCAATGGATATCAAACAAATCACTATATATATATATATATATAATGTATGTTGATGCAAATGTTTTCAACTTGTGGTCAAAAAAGGTTGCAAGTTGTTTCAAATGTTGTTGAAATGGGATGGAACTTTTGTTACACATTTAAAAGGAATAATTAATCATGAATAAATTTCTAGATATTATAGTTGAATTTCCTATAACTTGACAATCACAAAAGGTAACTATAGTAATGAGATCAATGGAGGACATTGAACACCGCCCCTTCCAACATTGCAAGTGTAAATGCAACGCCCTACCCAATTATGCACATGCATGTGTTACATGATGAAAGGACGTGTCTTACTTTGAAAACAAGTGGATCACATCTTAAACGTTATATTATTTCACACCTCATGGTCACATCACATAGGTGGCCTTCAAAAGTTAAAATGTGATACAAAAGAAATTCATTTAAAATTATTGTGTAACAAGTATAAGTGACATCTTCTAAGTTGAGACTAACAAATGAGTGCAATTTTATTTTATTTTAAATGTTTATTTAAAATCGTATGAATGTAATTCCCAATCATTGGATGTTGAGAGTTGTCTCAAAATTGTGGGGCAAGTTTTGAATAGTCAAATCTTCTTTGATTCAAGTGATATAATTTAAATCATTGGAAATATCATGATGCAAGTTACAATGTGGTGGGCTTTCATTTTTCAAAACATAATTAATGATTAGAAGTTTTAATTTTTTGGAGAATTGTGATGAAAGTGAAAAGAACCAACTTTTTGTCATTTAGAATGTCATTTGGGGGACCAAATGATTTTTTTATTAGAAAGCTTGACACAACATTGAAAATATTGTTAATTTGAAGGCTACAAAATAAAACTATAAAACATCCAAGTAAAATACATTTTGAAAACTTTACGAGCTTCAAAAATTTCAAGAAAAAACTAGTGACATTAACTATAAGTATATCCTAAAAGGAATAGGTTGTGTCATTGTGAATGAGTCCCATCACAATGAGCCTTATGAATATGTGTGAATCTCTTAAGTTTGTTTGGCTTGAAACTCCACTGCCCAAATGGGATGTATGTGCCAATGTTGGGCAAATATTATAAATGGCCTAAGAATCACTCAAGTATTTAACTTAATTTTCATTTAGAATATTATTGATTGTCATTATTTTCCAATGAACCCATATGCACTAAAATTAAGTGGTCCTCATTAAGGTGAGAACCAACCTCTTTAATGTTGCATTGGAAATATATATTATCCACCCCAACCCTATAACTATGGGGGGTGGAGGGTAAACTTACCCTTACCCTGGGTCCAATTTTTAGACTTAGAAGCTTAAAGCTTAAAAAGCTATTAGTAGATTGTTTTGAGGGTATCACCCACCCAAACCTAATACCAATAGGGAAAGTTAACATAACTACCCCAAGGTTGATAATCATGCTTAGAGACATATAACTTAAATATCTATTAGTCAATAGGCTGCCCAAGGATTTGAGCTTGAAACCCCCTTGAGAAAGTTGAAAACTTTAACCACTAAACCATGAGCCCCCAAGTGAAATAGAGATATGCAAATTTTAAACTATCAATTTAGATATCCTACTAACATTAAAGCTGAAGCTAACAACATGCATAAGCTTTAAATCAAATGTTGCATAGGGCTATATCACACCCATGAAAGCTCATGGTCTAGCAGTTAATACTCTTGTCGACCTTTATGAAGTCTTAGGTTTTCATTCCTTAACCTTGAGCACTAGTTTGATACACAATTGTCTTTTTTTAAATACATATTTAAAAAACAAAGCTAGTTCTCCTAAACTTTCATAAGAATCAATTGATGATTATTTGAAAAATTGAAAACTGCACAACAATAGTATGCACTATCACTACTGGTTAGATGATAAAAATATATTCTACTTTCATGCATACTGTAGACAGTTACTAATGTCCTCAAACTAGAACTTTTTCCCCAAATTGTCTAACTCCATTATGCCAATTAATCTCTCATTCATGACACATTTTTACCTACTTTCATCAACCTTGGCTACTTAGAATTGAAAGTTTGTATGTTAGGATTACACATGCAAACATGTAGACCTTATGAAATTTAAAACATAATCAATGATTAAAATTGTATTTTCCATTATGGAAACTCAAAATTCACTAATCAAATAAAAATGAGAAAAGTCTTTAAGCTTTAATGTGTAATGGAAAAGTGATCATCAATGTTTCCTCTAACAACTTTCAACCCTAAAGTTGGAATTCAAAAGTGACTCAAGGCTTTACATGCTTACAAAAATGTATGAGGGCACCCAAAACATGATTAAAAACACTAATTAAAAATGGTTACACAACTAGTTTTTCCAAATAATGTAGCATGATAATTGAAGATAACCATCTTGTCTATGATAATCATCTTACATTGTTTTATTTTTAAATAACGCAAGATGAATATAATAGATAACATTGAATTGATTGAGGGAACAAATGATATTACAATTAACTTTGTATGCAAGGATGAAAGGAACCAAAACAAGAGGCATATGCCAATTTGAACAAGTATATCAACAACAAAAGAAGCATCCCATTTAGATATATTGTCGTAAACACATGATTTTTTGTCAAAAACAAATGTAATAAGTATCAATATGATAATTATTCCTTAAATCAATGATAAATAGATTAAATCCCATGCACTTACAATTTCAAACAGATTGAGAATTTTACTCCATTGAAAAACTTCTGATAAACATCACAGTTATATATATATATATATAGTTTTGATGATATGCTTATGTATGTATGAAGAATTAGATAATCTAAGCATAGGATTTTAGGAAATACAAAGGCACTTTAACTTCAGATTATATGAATATTCCCACATATCATTTACAAAACCTAGGCATAACTACAAATCACTAAAGACAAGTTGTCACTTCCCTTAATGCATTATGTTTTCAAGAAATACAAAAAACATCAAATGCAATAAGATACAAACCTCAACACAGAAGAACTTTTTTTTTTTTTTTAAATAATTTTTAACCATTACACCATTACTCATCTTTCCATGGTATGTCTTGGATTATTATTATTCTTCTGTTCTTTTACTTATCACACTTGTTCTCCATAAACTTTTCTTTCCCAATATTTTTCCATCTTATTTTTCTTTCTTATATAAAAACCCATTTTGATTTTCCCTTTCACTCTATCTTTGTTACACATTCCTATGCCTCTTTGATATCACTCACATTTGAACCTTGACCTACTTTTCTAAACGTACTAAATCCAAAACACCAATGTGAAACTTAGCTCTACCCAAAAAAACCCAAAACTTATAAGTAACACATCCCATAACAAAATGACATGAATTGATTCATATCAAGAAATGCCATAAACACTATCACAAGAACACTCATTTATAATGGAAAAATGTAACAAGATGCAACACAAAAGCACAAATTTTTATTAGCAAAGGTTAAACTAACTTCTTGAATGCCACAAACAAGTTGAAAATATGATAAGTGTTAGATGTGACAAATGTATCACCTGCAATTCACCAAGAGAGTAAATGTTAGATGTGACAAGTAAAATACATCATGAAAAGTGAGAGAAGAAAAAATAACAATTTTTTAAGAAATGGGAAGAAAAATTTTATAATCATAAATTTAAAAAACTCATAAAGAAAAAATGTGAAGTTTTTAATGGGGATAGTGCTAAAAAGTCAAAATATTAAGCTTGAAACTTATGACATCGTGTGGCACCACATAATAGGAGAATGCAAACCATGTACCTAAGTAGTGTATAATGTATAAAATCAAACTTTGATTTGAACCTTGTGAATCACCCAATGCATGTTGAATGAAAGAGATGATTGTTATGAACCAATCATAGGAATTGCACATACTACACTTTTAAAAGAACATGTAGTTTGCCATGATTATTTTGAAAACCTAACCCAGGCCTTGGGTGCCCAAGCTTAACTCCATTCCAAGTCCTCAAAGGTACTAACAAATTAGTCATTGGGAGGCATTTGTCCTTAGGACTTTCATTAGTACCCATGCTAAAAAATGGGCTCAATTGGTAATATGGATTGTTCATTTTAAAAATTCCTCATTTGAATTCTTCCAAAATATAAAATATCCCAATACCATTTGAATTTCTTGGAAGGAATCCATTGCAATGTCTTCTACAGACATACATTCCATTCTATTGTATGAAGAAGTTTATTTCCTTCCTTTTGGAATGTGCCAAAACAATATTTTGAAACAATTTGTAGAAGTGGGGTTGAAGGTGGAACAAGGTTATTTCTTCCACCACTTGTTATGCCTTCTTTAGTGACCCTACTTTAAGAAGGTAAGGATCGTCCACTCACTTCACACATTGTTTAACCACCTATCATTGAATTCATTTTCACTCCTCTTAAGCACGCTACCTTGTCCTCTACCCTTTTGGAATTTATTCATTTGTTAAAATAAGGACAACAAGCTTGCTCCTCCTTCCATGGAAAACTTGAACCCCCCCTAAATTCCCACAAATGATTGCAAGATGCCCACTAGCCACTAATCTTGTTAGTTTGAGGCATCATGATGACTATAGAAAAGAAGAGACCTAATTTCAATGATGAGTATAGAAATTTATATTTCAAGTCCTAGTTTCTTGTCCGTGTGGGGGGGGGGGGGGGAGGGAACTCAGTACATAGATCCCAACTTTGGTTTTTATTTTACAAATGCAGGTACATACTTGACAAGCAAAAGAAGCTTGTGAAAATAATAGGGAATGTAGTGTTCCTCATTAGACACAGAGTTCTAAATCACCTTTGTCTACTTAAGGTGCATTCACACCTAACGTTAAGTCAGTGTTAAGTAAAAATCTAGGCGGCATCTTAGGTGGTACCCAATGTTAAATGGGTGATTGTTTAATATTAACCGAATGTTAACTTAAATATAAAATCTTCGTGGTAAATAGGTTAAGGTTCTAAATGATTAGCTTGGTGTTAGGGGACTTAATACTAGAGTCCTTAACAACAAGTGTGAATGCACTTTAAATAGTCTTTTGTCCACCAGTTTTTTTGGCCCTTGGCTAAAAAATACCACTTTCGTAAGAGCCCGGGTAAGTAGTAGCTATATATTACCTGGGCTCTTACTTACCCACATGGGAATCAGTTTTTTACTCATGGGTAGTAAATAAATATTAACCCTTGTTTTTCTGTTTCTGTTTTTTTATTAAAAAAAAATTTTACGTAAATTACTGCGCACTCGCAGCCAAAGGTGAGGTAAAAAAAACTGCAAGCAGTACTTTATTAAAATCACAGAAATCTGTGGGAAGAGATTCTGTAGGTAGGGGTGGGTCCTGGTGACTGGGATATGGGGTACTGAAGGTAGTCGTCCACTGGAGGAGCGAAATCCGGGTTTTGGACTGGTACCGATTAAGTGGGCCCCAAAAGCTTTTGGCGCTCCTCTTTGCTTTTTGTGCTGGTAGGTCCGGCGGCCATACCCGCGCGGGGCCGCCCGATCCCTACTAGGGCCCTACTAGGGCTGGGGCATGTGCGTTGCGAACCCACCCACTCCATATTTGTATTCTCAACACCTTCCTTCCTTCCTTCCAAGCACCCCAACTCCGAACACAAAACACACATGGCGCCAATGTAACTAAGGTCCCTTACCCTAAGGTCAAGTTTCGTCATTAACTAATCCTCAAAATAATGAAATAAAAATTGAAGGTGACATGTTGAAAATCATCATAATTATCATAGGCTATACACCATAAATAATTTCACTACTCATATCACAAAACTATAGTAAAAATTTGATTTTTTTTTAATTTTAAATTTTTATTTTTATTCAAATTTTTAAAACAAAAATGAATTATTTCTTTGGAAAAAAAGATTATTAGTTTTATCAATGTGGAAACTGACCCTAGGGTAAGGTACTTGAGTTTCAAACACAACCCAGAAAATTGGCAACTTAAATACTTCCATTTCAAACACGACCCAGAAATTGGCAACTTAAAATACTTACGTTTTGAACGCAACCTCAGAAATTTGAAGCTGAACTAAGTAACAAGGGTTGGTTGTTGTTATGTTTCTTCTTGGAGCCAACAAAGGAGGTTTCGGTGGAAACACAAGCCAAGCTATAGTTGGTCAAAATGCTAGTGCGAATTGATATTTACATCAGCTTCATGTAATACTCCTCCAATAGTTGGCCTACCAGCAGTCCTTTTACAGCTAGTGTGTTCGAAATCAATCCTCGAACCATCACCCCAATGACCTTGTGTACCCATCTTAGCTGTTTCTTGGACATCTTCTTCTGCCACTTCCAC
>Ga0209208_10012628_pt1 | contig 10662 bp, 8 predicted proteins | sample S1TSphfallax_3_FD_187694 | JGI IMG/M metagenome (GOLD analysis project Ga0209208, IMG submission 187694) | Host-associated microbial communities from peat moss isolated from Minnesota, USA - S1T2_Fd - Sphagnum fallax MG (SPAdes) (version 2) | ecosystem: Host-associated > Plants > Peat moss >... | reverse complement strand
TATTACAATATGTTTTGGTGGAATGTTGTGTACCCGGTCTTAAGTTATCTGGTTCCAATCTGAATCTTGCTTTCTTTTCTTTAGTGGTAGCAGCACCAACCAAAGTCCAACACTTGTCAGTCTTTCCAATGGATATGTTGCAAGTTAAATTGCTATTTCTCCCCAAGTCTGGCACATGTCAGAATCTGTCCTTGCATATATGTTGTAGCTTGAATGAGAATACTATTGATCCTTTTAGCTATTTCTCTTCCATACTATCATCAGACATTACAACTGATTCATCTTGTTGGTTCTAGAAATGCTACAGCAAATTGCATGAACAAAGAATATACTACTGCTGAGAATCCAACACCTTGCCTGTGAGTCATTCATTATACACAGTATCAAGAGCTATGATCAAAACTGCTATTTGATGGAAGCTGCAAAATCAGAGAGTAGGGCATTAAGGTTCAAAGGAGATACAGTGACTAGCAGGTATAATACCGGCAAATAATGGAGCAGGATGCCTAGGAATAAGTATATTCCTCTGGTAGGCTACTCCTTTTAATGTGAGGAAGTCACTGACTAATAAGTAAATGTGAAGGTAGCAGACAAAAGCAACTAGTGATAGCCACAGATTACAGTCTGAAGTTGGCTGCCTCCAATTGGCACAAAAAAATGGTGATCTTTAGCTAGTACTGGAGAGATCCTGCACACATGCAAATACACCATTAGTAAGATCATCACAGAGTACTACATGACATGATGCATTGGAAGGTCAACTTCTGCACCACCAATTTACTGCTCACAATGCAGACTAGAAAAAGTGGCTCTATTATGATATGGAATCTTCAACAACAGCAGACTTGTCCAGGGCAAAAGTTGGGGAAGTACAAATCAGGCAACAGTTTGCAGTGCTCTTTCAAATGCAGCTTCATCATTGATGGCCCGCTCCATGAGTAAATGGTTAGGTTGTGAGATCTTCAGTTGGCTGTTATCACATGACATACAGACACATTCAGCTTACAACAGCCTCTAACATTCAAATTTAAAATTTCCAATCCCAGATCCAATCATAGAAGAAAAGTGAGCTGTCTAAAAACACTAAGCTCTCACAAACAAGTGAAAGAAATGATCACACACTGAGCTGTCAGAACAAGAGACATAAAAGATATCAGAAGTCTCTGTCATGTCTAACTTGTGGAAGCCTTTCTCTTAGTCAGAACCCTATGGCTACAATAAAATAAATAACCCATTCAAAAATAATGCACCAATGTGTCATACCTCATATGACGCACTGTTGGCTTGCCCATGTGAAGACTACAGACAATAAGATTAGCTAGTGTGTTTGCATCCTTTGAGTCCTGCAACCATCGAGATTCTGTTATATTAAACATATATACTGAGCATCAGATGCTCATTGTTGAGCTGAACCCTCTAGGCTTGGAATTGAAATAAAATCCAATGTCTACTGTAACACAATGCTGGTCTCTTGTCATGGCAACTTGCTTACAGAATACTTCTGAGTTGTTGTCACAAAGTTCTGTTTCTCATAAGATTTACTCCTTGGAATTTCACATTTGCACAAGATTTTCAGTTTTACCTTGTTCAAGGCCTCAAGAAGACGGCTTTCAGCCTCTTCAAAGTGTCCCATGTGCATCTGACAAACTGCACTGCCATTCATAAGCAGAACTGTCCATGTGTACTTTTCACCCAATTCCTGGAAGATGTAGTATGCCTCTTGCACCTTGGCACCGCCCTGTACAGAAATTGTAAGTTATGCATTGAGGGTTGGGCCACTGCAGCTCTATTTCACAGTTATCCTCTGAAGCAAAATTTCCTGTTACCATTGATGCCACAGATGGTATAATGGGATAGAGAAACAGATGTCAAGGTCAAACCATGCAGACACCTACCACAGCCAGATTCACCCAAGCATTGGCAAGCTGAGTAAGTGTGTGGTCCTCATCAATCTGTTGCATGATTTTTAGTTGCTTCTCTGCATGATCTGTGCGGTACATCTTCAAGTAAATCTGCACATTCAGTGCACCCCTGCCACAGTCCAGGAACCAACTTCTTACCATTAGACCGAGTCCCAAGAACCTTTGTCACCAACATGACAGTGAAGTGTCAGATTACAACTCAGCCTCCAATACAAGAAACACTACAATAACTCCAATGATCACCTCAAGACATGAATATCAACATGGCTCTCTCTCCACACACAAGTATCTGTACTCACAAGTCAAGAGTGCCCCCCACATGCGTGTGTTTGAGAGCCTCATTGTAGTTTTGTTCATGAGCATAAATGATTCCAGCTACAAGCAAGAGCATTGGGTTGCTAGCAATAGCTGAGTCTGATAGCCAGTCTGTCAAGCTTGCCAATGCCTGCTCCTGTATGTGGAACATGTGTAGAAGTTAGGATTGCACACAACTGTAGCATAACACTCACCTTCTCATTCCCCACCCTGCAGTTCTGTAATCAGGCCACATTCTTTTCTAATGTGGACTATTATACCCTGTCTCAACTGGCTCAGGAAATCATATACATGGTGCACAGATGCAGAGACCGATCATACCTTATTCTCACCCCCTGATTGGTAGAAAGCCAGGAGCTTCACAGCTTGAACAGCAGTAGGAGCTGAATCATTGACCTCATCAATAACCAGCTGAATCCCATCAACAGAATCAGATCCCCATCACAAACCTTAGAGCAACATTCTGACTAAGATTTGCCATGCATATCACAATGAGTTCCAACTTGTTTAAGTCTATGAATCTAGCAGACTGCAAACTTGTTGAATGTGACCTAGAAACTGTAACTGACATTTCACAACAGACTACTGTATGTATGCTGCACAAACAAGGGAAAGCTTGTCAACAATGCACTACTCTTGGATGGTAGGATTCATTTCACCTCACCCCCCTCATCCAAATTCTTGCAGGTGCATAGGGGCCAAGCATTGGCATGCCAATTGCACGTGCAATCTGGTGAGATATTGGAACCTCTTGCTATTTCGACAATTACACTGACAAACTAATATACCGGATCAAGGGAACCCTAACCAAATCAAGAGATCTTAATCTCACTCTCTATCTTGATATATATATATATATATATATATACAATCAAGACTTGCAACCCTAGCCGACGTCATTTAGAGATAAGTGGAGAACAGAAGGCCCTAAAAACTTGAAGGAAACCAGATCTCTCATTAATTTGACATGGACAAGAAAGGCGCATTTTCTTCTTTTTGTCAAATGTGAGTTGCCCTAGCACAGCCGATCCCTACTAAAGCTACAAAGAGCTTCTCACAATCCTCATAATCAAGGAAAACACAGCAATCAGATTATTCGCAACAGCAAAATGCTAACCCTAATCGTGGCATCTCCTCCTCTGTTCTCAACAAACAAGCAACAAAGCAACAAAGGCCAGCCACGACTAAATGCTACATTCCACAAGCTCCAAGGAATCCAGGCATCAATCAAATAAATCTCTAGCTTGCTGCATCCCCGATCTGACACTGATCTGTACCTGACACTGTCCGAGTGCAACATACGACCTGTAAACCAAACAGTCGCGCTCGATCGCCTCCGCTTCCGACAGATTCCTCACATTGCTGCTCTCGTTGATCGCTGCTTGGAAAGCTCCCAAATAGAAGTTGTTCCGTAACGGGAAAAGCACATCAGGCCCGCTCATCTTGACCCCACTCTCTCCCTCTTCCTACCTAGAACCACCGCGAGAGCACAAACCCAAGATCGCTCTGCCTGCTGTCGATCGTCCGCCTGCTGCACCCGAACTTCAGATCTCGATCGCGAACGTTCCGTCTCTTCCTCGTCTCTCCCTCGCGAGCGTTCCGTCTCTTCTCCTTCGCTCTCCGCGACCTTCACCCTTTCACACGACTCATCATGAACCACAATCGAGGTACCGAAACCAGAAGCCGATGATGACATGGCTAAGCAGCATCTTGATTTGGCCATCCCCATCCCCCCACCGATTGGCTTTCTTTTTCAAGAAACGAGGTGACAAACAAAAAATGAATCAGGCACAATAACAACAACACGATGACGTGGGATTACGGGATCTCGTTTGAGGTCCAGTTCTGCGGGCGTGGGAACAGGGTTTCGCAAGGAATGGGCCCCGTGTGCAGATTCCAGGCGAGAACGTGAGAACCGGTGGCTATTATGAAGGAGGAATGCGTCGGTAGAACTGTCGTGCCCTAATGTGGGAGGCAACAGCCATAATAGCAATAAATATAATCTATTGACAATAACAAGGACGCGATCACGTAAAATTACAGGGTCTCGTTTCAGGTCTGGTTTTGCGGGTGTGGGAACGGGGTTTCTACGGAATGGACCTCATGTGCAGATTCCAGATGAGAACAGACAACGGGCGGAATGAGTCGATAGAACTGTCGTGCCCTAATGTGAGAGGCAGCAACCCTAATAGCCGCAGCGAGAGAGTGTGGAGAGTCTTTTGCATTTTGCGAGCTTGCTTCGAATCCGACCTTCTGTCTCGAACCATCGTTCAGCGCAGCCATGGCGGAGCAGGTACGTTTCTACTGCATTCGATTTGATGATTTTTTTCTTTTTTGGTCGTAGCGATTTTCTTCCCGCATTTTTTTAACGTATTTTTTTGAGTATTAGTTTTTTTGTTTGGAAGGAAAATTTAAGCCGCGTGCATGATAGATATTCGTCGATGTGTCTAGAGTTCTTCTTCTCTGTGCAGCACAATTCTTCTCTGTTTTCGTTCCCGTTTCTCTGTTTTTCCGAAGCCGTTGCAAAGCCTTCTGTCTGCATAGAGTAGTTGTGTATTAGCACTTGGGTGGGCGATGTTTTGTTAGTCGCCTCTGCTCTAGGGTTTTAACTTTGTACGGAGTGGAATGTGTACAGTGATAAAATGAACGTTGGGTGCAATTTTTTTGGGGATCTTCTTCTTCTACTACTTCTTAGCGGTGTATTTGAATGTGTTTGCAGACGGAGAGATCCTTTTTGAAGCAGTCCAAGGTTTTTCTGAGGTACGATCTCTTCACAAAGCTCTGCCTGCCCACCATTTCATTTTTGGTGGTCTTTCAATGTTTCTTCTTTGTAAGAAATTGGGGTATTTATGAAAGGATCTAACTTTGGTTGCAAAAGAGGCTTTTGATTCACTGTTATGTGCATGTTGGGGCATGCAGCACTAAGAAGTCATCAAAGGGAAAGGCACCAGGAAAGGCTGGAACACGTTTTTGGAAGAATGTCGGACTTGGCTTCAAAACTCCCCGAGAAGCCATTGAAGGTGAAGTGCACACAATTGGTTCAAAGGGAGTGGTTTAGAGGATTAATGTTTAAGCAAAACTGCAAGGATTCAATAAGATAGATGCACAGCGCGGTTTTCTTGTTTCCTCCTACTCCTCTTCCCCAGAGTAAATGAGAGAATTTTGTTCTTCTTTTTTTGGTTACATCTTGTAACAAATGATGACAAGTGAAGACATAGTTAGGTACAATGCTGCTGTAATGCCTCCTCAACTGACATCATGTTGGAAGTGGGGAATGTAGGCACTTACATTGACAAGAAGTGCCCGTTCACAAGTAATGTGTCCATCCGAGGTCGCATTTTGACTGGAACAGTTAACTGCACAAAGATGACACGGACCATCACTGTCCGACGTGATTACCTACACTTTGTTCCAAAGTATCAGCGGTAAGTTGTTTTGTAATCAGCGTGCTTTCATGTGGACTTTTCTTCATATTTTTGCATTTCATTTTGGCACAAGAGAATTGCAGAAAGGATTTATGAAGTATTTAGCTCAAGATTGGAGAACTGTGCAAAGTCGAAGCTTTTTGTTGTGTTGAGTGGAAAATGATTTATCTTCTTTCCTCTCAAATCTGTTGTTTTTTTGGGCTTCTGTGTTAGGTATGAGAAAAGGCACTCAAACCTATCAGCGCATGTCTCTCCAGCATTCCGTGTGAAAGAAGGCGATAAGGTTGTCATTGGCCAATGCAGGTTAGTAGATTTCCCTCTAGGTTCCATCATTTCCATTTGTAAGCAGGATATTCAAACAGTTTGGGGCAGAATCTCCTAAATGATAATTTCTGAAGATTTTTGCAGCTGGAAATGTGCACTTGTCCACACAGATTTGATTTCTCTTACGTGTTGGATTAAAGTGGATATCCCTGCTGTGTTTGTTTGTCTCAGGCCTTTGTCAAAGACAGTGAGGTTTAATGTGTTGAAGGTCATACCTAAGGGTGCCTCAGATGGAGGAACCAAGAAGGTGTTTGCAGCTGTTTGAAATCAGATGAGTGTTTTTGTATGACAGCTATGAATTTTTACTCTTTCAGCATGTTTGGGGTAGTTGCTCTGCTGGATTGGTTGTGGCCTGCATCACAAATTGAGGAATTCCCACTTGGATCATTTTGATTAGCTTATGGCACAAGATTATGGAACTGAAGTGTAATTCATGAGCATGTGGAATTCAAGGGCATTTCAGTGAACAGCATATTCAATTGTATGGTTTTCTGCTGCAGTGTGCAATGTGGACAATGAGGTTTTCCTTCTCTTTAGGTTCTAGATCAAAACTTGCATTCCACAGGTGTCATTCTAAAGGAGTATTTGCAACAGAGATACCATCATCTGCAAACTGCCATCTGCTAAATTCTTCACTTTTTTGCAATGGCCCTGCACACAAGCGCAAGATGCAGGTGTTTACCACTTGATTGGTTTTGGAACATATGCATCTTAATAACTACAAAAGAAGAAAAATAAATTGCCAGTTGCATGGTTGGATTGCTTGTTAGCCCACGAAATGAAGCTTTGCCCACACAAATTTGTTGGAGCAGTGTGTCAGAGGGAGACTGTAAAATTTTCTGTGCCTTCTGGCATTATGACCGAGTGTGCTCATTGTTCTAAAGATGGGATAGAAGCTCAGAACCCAGATTTTTGTTTAATCCGAACTTAAATTTTGAGAACCGATACAAACCCCGAAACCCTTTCAGAATAGACCTTTATTTGATGGAGCCTCTCTTTGTAATCATACAGATATGCTTCTTCCAATCACTTGCTACAGAAGGTCCTTTAGTTGTTGGCAAGTTTAGAGTAGGACAACTATGGAGATTCTGTAAGGAACAAATATAGCCAGGAAAGAGTGTGGGACCAACTTGTAAAGAAATGCAGCGATGCCTAGAAGTATTACCAGCAAGATTATATCAACACAGAAATTGCGACTTGACCGCAGCTGCAGGCACACCCCTGCCCCTAGTATAAGTTTGCTTCTCACTTTTGTACATGAATTCTGTCATCATCTTCTTTCTCTCCAACTGAGATATGTGCTAGAGGAGGCCCAATGCATATTTCCACCAGAGATGGAAAAAGGAAATATTAGAAAATAGGTGTACAGTTTGGTGAGCAGATACCCTTGTAACTGTGTCTTTCAGTCTTTTGTTTGTGTTTTGCATGCCTGTAGCTGCTTTGTCAACCTATGTCACAGGACCCCACCCCACCCACACCTATCAATAGGCCCATCTCTTAGAAGGAGCAGAGGAAGGACATGTTCATTCACATTCTGTTTGTTGATCCAGTGGTAGATATTTGCATGTGCCTGTGGTAAAATGGCCACCCTACTCAAACACATATGCTTATGCCTGAAAGAGATCTACCTTACTATCAAGGTCCTCAATCAAGGGGTCCTGTTTATTAAGCTCCTGCATCATCTCCCCCACACTTCTATCAATTTGCATGACATTTGCAAGCCCATAAAAATCCATGAGGTTTATGCCTTTCAGGAGACACTTCCCAATTCTTGATCAGGAGTTAGTTAAACTACACCACCACCAGAGTCTAGTGATGATCATCAGTGGCTGTCTCTTACCAAATTTGGAACTTCACCTGTTTCTTTCAACATGTTTTTCATTTCCCAACTAGCCACTGGCATCAGGGGCAAACCTCGCCAATGTCTTCAGCCATATTCTTCAGTGTGGTCAAACCTTCTGAAATTGTGTCCAAATTCTGATCCTGTGAACCAAGAAAACACTTGGCTCCTCATGAATCCCAGACAAGGCAATACAAGGCAATAGCCCTCATCAAGAAGCAGGATGAATAGGAGTGGGGTTGACACAGGAATAAATTGGATCTGCACTGCATGGCTTTAGACATAAAAGCATTGTCTAAAATATACACTTTTGCTTCTTTGATCACATCCATCACGGAGATACCTGCTTATGTTGCCGTAGCTCAACATCTTGTTGAAGGTTTCTGGACTCTTCTGAATGCTCCTTTTGTTCAGTCCACTTTATATCATCTGCCATTTTGCCACAAAGAAGACCATCCATCAGAGGAAAAAACCATGATTAGCACACACATGCTGGAGTGACTGAGTGATCATTCTGCATGAGAGAAAGCTGACCGGGGCTGACAGAATCAATTTTGATCTCCAAGGGTGTGCTTTTCTTCGGGGAAGAAACGTTGCGATGGCCAACAGAAACTCCATCAGTTATTGCCTCTATCTTGGCTTGCAGTCCCAATGTGAGGTCAGGTCGAGTAGCCAAATCATCTGCTGAGACTCCTTTCACCTGCAGTTGCATGTAATGCAGAAAACATTGTTATGTTTGATGTGTGTGCAGCTTTCTTTTCTGTACAGTAAGCTAATTCTGAATTATGCTCACAGTTCCATGATCTTCATGATTGATCAAGCATTGGGTGTACGTAACTCATTGGAATGAGTGATCTAAAGTGCAAAGATCCTCTCTGTTGTATTGAGTATTTCTTCCTGCAGACAGAATTGCAAATGCTCAGAAAATGGAAAGGGCATGAAGGAAGTTGACAATGTGATGGGGCTTTGTCCAACTGTGGTGGTGGGGTTTTCTTCACCAAATTTGCTGCCATTGATCTTCTTTTGCGTTAATAGGCTTGATCCCATTGCTTGTGATAGAACTCGGAAATCCTTAGCTTCCTTGGTCTCAGCACTTTTCTGGGTGTTGCCGGTATTCAATCAGTATTTGTCTGGAGATTTGAGGCTTTGCTGAAGCAAAGTGGCGTGGAGGAGGAGGGAGAACCTTCTTGGTGGCCAGCCTGATGAGCTTGGGAATCTCTTTGCGCATCGCAGCCTTGGCCCGCCGCACCTCAGCATTGAGAGTAGCGACCACTGCACGGTTCTTTTCCATTTCAGCATCGCTGGATTTCTACTCAAGAGAAACAATGCAGAAAACTTCAGAATCTGAGGTAATTAACTTAAATCTCTCAACCTACTCTTGTCCTCAATTCTTACAGCAGATATTGGAAACCAGCCCCTTTCTTCCGTGTCTGCATTTCACATTTTTCTTCTCAAAGACGAAGTTTCCAAAGGAGTTGCGGCAACGAGATCTTCATTTTTGAGAGTAAATGGATGCGTATCTTACCTCTAAGGCATCGGCAAGATCCTGTTCAAGACTAGTGTAGAGCTTGAGGAAATGGTCATGACTGGCTACTCCCTCTGAGCTAAGCCGCAGTTTCTCCGTGTCGTACTTCTCGTACTTCTTGCACAGCATGCTCACGCGCGTGAGGAGATCGATTGTGCTCATGGCTGCTTCTGCCTCGTGTGAAAACCAAAGCGATGTTCCTGAACTGCTCTTAGGGAATGCGCTTCGAGAACGACGCCGATGTGAATTGGAAATGGCGTTTTCTTTCTTCCATAGGACCACGAAAGATCCACTACAAAGCACGCAACAAACATCCGCCAAACCGAAGAAGTTCCGCTCTACGTTAAATTTCCTTTCTTCCTCCTTGAGATTCAGATCATCACGCCTCTTTCATGCACAATTCTCTTCTCTCTTTCCACAGAATCCGCATCATCCCCCGACCGACCTCAAAGCCGAATGACGACACCTTTGTCTGCCGCCTCAAAGCCGATCGACCGAGCATCTCTCGCCTCGTTTTCACAACTGAAAACAAAAAGAAATTCTCCATGACCAAAACCAGAGAAAGAACAATTATTTGAGAGCGAGACAGACAGAGACAGACATACGGAGATAGAGAGAGACAGACGCAAGAACGCAAGGGACACGGAATGAAAAATCTCTGCTGCAATCTTGTTCTGTAACGCAAGTACGAAATACTTTTTCAACAAGCCAACAAACACAAACTGTTTTGCAAGATCGTGAAAAAGACTGCAAGCTTCCAGTGGACAAGCTACCTATCCATCTATCGATGCATCAAGATGTGTGATAAATAGATAGATAGATAGATGCATCAAACTTTGTGATAGATAGACAGATAGATAGATCCATCAAGCTTGTGATAGATAGATAGACGTATCAAGCTTTGTGATACATAGATATAGATAGATGTATCAAGCTTTGTGATAGATAGATAGATAGATAGATGCATCAAGCTTCATTTGTGTGTGTGTGTGTGTGTGTGAGAGAGAGAGAGAGAGAACAGAAAATAGACGTGAAGATGATGTGCAGTACCAGATCCTGTGCGAAGGAATTGCAATGCAGTTCGTCGACGCCGTTGTCGTGAGCAGATTTGAGCTTGTTTTCTCCTCTGTTTTTTTTTTGCCGCTTTCTGTTTCCTTCACACTTCTGATTCTTTCCTCTTCAAGAAATTTGGAACCGTCGTGATGAGAGCATGGAAAAGAAGCCTTCGAAGGAACAATCGGAAACTCCAACCATCAAAGAGTGATTTGAAAGAGTTCTTCGTTCAGGGGCTGCTGCTCCATTAAAAGGTTT
>Ga0209208_10012627_pt1 | contig 10663 bp, 8 predicted proteins | sample S1TSphfallax_3_FD_187694 | JGI IMG/M metagenome (GOLD analysis project Ga0209208, IMG submission 187694) | Host-associated microbial communities from peat moss isolated from Minnesota, USA - S1T2_Fd - Sphagnum fallax MG (SPAdes) (version 2) | ecosystem: Host-associated > Plants > Peat moss >... | reverse complement strand
AGTCCTCTTGTGGTTGTTCCCCAGTCCAACAGCCTCACAAAATTGAAAACAAAAAACTCTGCAAGGCACATCTCAATTAGACATGCACTTTTGTGGTACTTATATATATGGTTTTGGAATTCAAAATTCCGGGACCTACATATACCAAAACCAAATTGTAGCATGGGAAAATCTTATTTTCCAATTGCACAAAGGAATAAAAAAACTAATCAAAACAATACCTTCTCAAATACCTCCTTTTTTGACGCGGCCAATCTCAAACATGCATACATTCAAATGCATGATAAGTATTCTCTATCATCACCCAATCATGGAACAAAATTCTGTAACTCTCGTTCTCTCTCACACAATCTCTTTACCCTCTCTCATGCACCAAATTTGCATGATTGACTCCCTCTCTCTCTCTCTCTCATAAGTACAAAAGTGTCTTTCTTTGCCATACAAGAAATCAACAATAATGGGGCTCAAGAACTGACTCTCTCTAACCTAAATGACTTGGTCACAAGTTTTAAAAAGTCGCAATTGGTAAAAGTAGGAACACTTATATAATCAAAGGGGAGGGGTGGGGTGGGGTCGAGTGGTGTGGGGAAGAGGTTGGGGGGAGTAAGTTCTAGTTTAGTTTAGTGAAGGCCATTGATTGGTGTGGTAACTATTTGAAGGGCTCTATTGGAGGGAGAAGAAGAAAGGGGGTTGGTTAAATGGGTGAAGTTGGGGGGTAAGTACGGAATTTTTTAATGATTTTATTCCTTGTGCTTACTACTACTTTTTACCCCCCTATAGAGATTCCATCTCGTAGGGGAGGAATGTCTCTACAGACCAGATTCTAGGTGGCCTATTTATAGGCAGGCTGAAAAATGCGTAGGCCGCCTAGAGGCGGTTGCAGCGCGGTGTGTTGTTGCGTGCGAGGAAGAAGGCGCTCTCTCGCACCTTGGGTCCGCAAAATTGCGGACTCGCGAAAGAGATTTGGCAATGGAGATCAACATCAGCTTTCACATTTAGTTTGGTGAAATTCGCTAGCTTGTAGCGCTCAATTTCGTCAACAAATCGGTGAGATAGAGAAGTTTGTTTTTATCGCGAATTCTACTAGTGCAGGAAGAAGCTGGAACCGTGAAGAGCTCTGGCGAAGAACAAGAAGCTCTCTCTCTCTGTGTCTCTGCCATGGGTCGGTATGTGGTGGTGAAATTGGTTTCAGGGTAGGGTGTGGATGTAGGGGAGGATAGAATGAGGCCCGTGATTGCCGGGCCAATTTCACTTGATCAGCCGCGTTTCGGTTTGCGAGGAGCAAGAAGACTTCTAGGAGCTCAGAACCTTGGCAGCACGGGACGACGACAGGGCGGACAAGCAAAACAAGGCAATATCAGGAGGAATGATACTGCTGTCCATGGGGCAGGGGAAGTCGTACAAGGAGTCGCTCAAGTCATTGGAGGCTGATATTCAGCATGCCAATACCTTGTTTGTTCTTTTTCCTCACTCGTTCAATCATTTTCGGCCTCGTCCCCACATGAATCACTCTCTCTCTCTCAAAGTATCTGAATTGTTTGGTCCCTACGTAATGCAAAAGTATGTCAAGAGGAATCACATTTTCTAGAAGGCATTCGAGAGGCATCATGTCAGTTTTCTTCTTCGTCTTCTTTGCACTCAGGAATCTCAGTAGTTTCATTTAGAAGAAGAATCCATCGTTGCTAGTTTCTGGGAAGCAATTCGTATCAAGCATTTTGCACCTGGTATCATACACGGAGGCTTTTTCTATGAGTTTTGAAGTGTTAAGAGGGATGTGAGATTGTCAAAGACAGTAAAGTTTGTCATTTGATGGCTTCAGAGCATCCGAGTTTCCAAGGGAGTATGATGGGGCATGCTTACAAATGAGAGTGGCATACAGTCCCGCAGCCCATTTCCTTCTGTTTTTGGTGCGCTGGACAGATTGCAGCCTGGCTGGAGCTTTGGGATTTCTGCGCATCCTTATTTACAAGGTAGACTCTCTTGTATGCCATTGACATCCCTCTCATTTCCTCCATCCTCAAGAGACCTTCATTAGGGTGTAAGCAATTGGGTAGGCGTCTTGCAGCCAACCAGATTCACTGGCAGCTTGTTTGTGTCAAGTACGTGATGAGTTTTGTCGAGTTTGACATGCAATGTGCTTCTGCAACAAGTTTAAAGAATCATCAAATTTGGTTAGTTTCTGATCTTAGTGTGCAGGTAGTTTGTTGCCATGTGGAGAGACTTTAGCAAAAGTGGAAGAGTCTCACGGTTCATGTGCTTGGTGGTGGAGGTCAATTGCAGCTGTAAGATATAGATTAACCAATCATAGGATTGCCTTTGAGGACCAGGAACAATGACATTTTTTTCACCACAATTCAATCACCAAAAAAAAAGCCTAATTCCTTTTGTCCAGGTTTACATGGATGGGACCACTACCATGTCAACACACGAGAGAAAAGCCAGTCTCCGGGAGTTTTATGGTAATCTCCTTGCTGTTCTGACAATCAGTGCTCATCAGAGCTTTCCTTTGTCTTCTCTGAACGCTTCTTACCAGCAGAGACAAAAGTTGCTGATCTCGATTGATCCTGATAACATACAAATTTCTCAGTCAAGAAAAATTTGTGCAATGTGTTTAGTTGCTCCATCACTTCAAACTTTTCCAACTTCACAACTTCAATGGGCAGGATCTGGAAGGAAAGATTTACTGGTCAAAAGGCATCATTACATTTGAGAGCTCTATATTGAAGCTTGTTTTTGCATGATCTTTCAAACTTTTGATCTATCATCAGTGCAAGCTGTTTTCCAACACAGGCCCAGAAGAGTCTGATTGAGAGTTATGTTTAGGGCTTGCAGCATGCATATACCCATCATTACTGCAGTTGCAAGGGGGGATTTCGGAGCTGGAAGATGCAAAACAAAAGGCGGTGTGTGAGGAGCATTATAAGAAAAAGGTTGATCAAGAGCAAGGTCACATGACGGAAGTTGACCTGGAGCGGGAGCAGGAGTGCGGAATTTGCATGGAGCCCAATTCAAAAATTGCCCTCCCCGGTTGTAACCATGTCATGTGTCTCAAGTGTTATCGTGAATGGTGTGTTCCTCTTCATCCTGGTAGAGTGCAAAGTAATAACCAAGTCTTCTTTAACCTGTTGCATGCTTATGATGACTCCCAGCTGTAGTGGTATATTGGTTACTTAGCAATGCTGGTGAACTCAGGTCTCGTTGAAAAATCATATGCATATGTAGCTGATGATATACTCTTTAAGTTGGTTGCATTGCAGGCATGCAAGGTCACAATCATGTCCATTTTGCCGTGACAGTTTGAAGCGGGTGAACTCACGGGATTTGTGGATATTCACAGACTCCAGTGATGTCCAAGATATGGTATCACTTGCCCGGGACAACTTGCAGAGACTGTTCATGTACATTGATAAGTTGCCGCTCTTGGTATATGAGAACATTTTCACAATTTATGATGCTCATGTCAAGTAATATCTAGTGCATCCTCCTTCCTTCCTTCCTCCTGCCAAATGCATACGGGATGGATACATCCATCTGCCCATTTCAGATCAATGCAGCAGAAATTGAAACTCTAACCAGGTTTCTTTTATGGTTTTGGTTCTGGATTGTGCATTTTTTTACTGTCTTTTAACAATTTTGATGGTTGAATAATTGAGTTGGAAAGCAATTTTCGGCAAACATAGGGGGTTTTTTTTTCACCCCCCCTCTGGACAAGGCTTCAGTTCTTGCTTGGAAAATGGGTGTGGCCTGCTACTTTAAATAAACGGGTGTAGAAAATGCTGTTGAAAGGAAAACTGCTGAATTGATTCAAGAAAGATTACCCAGCATAAAGATCAAGGTAGCCCCTGTACTGAGGTGCCTTGTCATGTTATCATGCACCTCTGTTTTGATGTTCTTCATTTAACAATAGCAATGTGGGTGTCCTTGTGCACTGCTTGGTGGAAGATGTCTATCAGTGTAAAAATCTGGCAATTGTTTCTTAGGATCATTGGAGGCCACATTACATGATAGAATGCTTCTCATGACATTTAATTTGTAAGATTTACTGCCCTAGGGCCTGCTGTTTTATTTTCTACAGTCCTAAGGCATTTTATTGTCCGGCATTCCTAGAAATGAAGGTACTGGTTTCCATGCTGGATATTTTGTTCATGCAAGGTGCCATAAAAAATGTTGACCTCAATTTTGATGCATGGTAAGGCCCTCACAGTGTTGCATTTCCAAAAATTCAGACCGCTCAACTCTCACCTCACAACAGGCCCTTATTTGGGTAATGCCCCACTTCTAGGGCCTTAACCTAACAATATTTCCATAAAGTCCTCATCTGAAGCTTCTGCTGCAACCTCATGAACTTTCCAATTGAGCCAACAGGAATTGCAGGAATATGCTGAGGGGACACTGACTGACATTTTCATTTAGTGCATTCTGTTTGAATCTTGCACTGATGTTTACTCACCTGCCAGCAAGGGAGGGAGCACCAAAGCCAATATGCTTGCTCACATGCATGGTTTCTAGGTTGACAACTTCAAAGAAAACCTTCTTTTTCAAGATGCAAGAAGAAACAGTTGAAGCTCCTAAAGTGAATGAGTAATACTTCGATTCTTCCCACTTATGAACCACAACTGGTATTGGCTTTGTACTAGCAACAACTGATACTTTGATGTTGTGGAATTACCATCCCCAAAAATCAATCCATTAATGCTCATCAGAATTGTGTTCCTCCATAAAGTTCTCTTGGTACTTCTGCTGAAGATTCTGGAGCTCACAGAATAAGGATTAGGATCCCCCAGGTTTGGAAATTCACAAACTGGCTTCTATTGATAATTGGACTGTGCTAAAGGATAGTGGCTGCCTGATATGCATGCTCTTCTGAAAATTTTCTTGCAGTGGGAACCTATCATGTGGTGATGCTGATCCTCTTGGTAAGTTTTGTGTGGAGGTTTTGCCTGAGGATGCATTGAGGCAATTGATGGAATGAGTGCAATCAAGTTTATCAGGCATGTCTGATGTCTTCATCATCCACCAAATTTGTCTGTGCAACTCAACCTGTTGTATGAAGACTGTGTATGCAGTCTTTTTTTTCTACCAAATTTGTCTCCACAATGCAACCCTGCAAGATATGCATAGCTGCAGTATTTGTTTGTCTGCCAATTTTATTTGCAGAATGCAACCCACTAAAGCTGGCATGGGAATCTTTAGATTATATAGGAATGGGTGTAATATGAGGAATGCAACTTTGAAATCAGAGTAACAATTGCTAACCAGGTGAATCAGAAAATCAGATAATACTTTCCAAAGTGTTATAAACTCTTTGTGCCCAGCTACATTTCAACAACATGAGGTACGCAACCACAGGTGGGTTATTGCAACAAATGACACAATTTTCTAAGAGTCTGTACTAGGCAGAGCTGACTGACCATAAACACTTATGCTTCACTAATTGAGTAGTGAGAATCTAGCCTTGTACTATCAGCCAATATCTTGAGACATTTACTGTGGTACTTTCTCCAGTGCAGTATTCTGATCTGCTTGTGACATCTATATGAAAATTGCATCCATTTCCTTTCAAAATCCTCTAGGGATTTGTTCAAAATTTGATGTATGAGCGAGTGCTATTGACCCTCCTTCATGACATCCTGATTTGGCCTTTGTTCTTTCTTGATATCTGATACATCTGCACCAGCTTGCTCTTCAATTGCCTCAAAGAAAGAGGTGAAATTGTCTGCAGCAAAAAATTAAGCATTAGAGAATCAGGAAATGAGCACACTAATGGCAAGAAAACTCAAGATATGTCCCAATCAATACAGGAGCTTGATGTTGATATATTGGTTGCCTGGATCTGCAGAGCCATTAGTCACAATCTGTTTGTCTTGAACTGCATCCCAAAACCTAGTGCTGCCAGTTGCCAGTGGCACATTATCCTAGGTGCTTGTGCTAGCTCCTGCAAGATGATTTATTCCCCCTCCTGGAACGAAAAATATAGTCTCAAGCCTCAAATTTACTGGGAGTGATGCCAAATTGCAAAAACTCCATCTGACCACTCTGAAGCACCTGTAATCAGCACAATGACAACCACTCAATATCTTAACTGCCCTAACTATTGGCAGCCCAATCTGAACACATGGGAAAACATAGAGTTACATGCACCCAGAAGCTAGAAAAGTGGTAACTGGTGACAATGTATTACAAAAGAGCTTAGCAGCAAACTTGAGTGAAGGAATCAAGCTTTTGGTGAAACTGTGGACTTTGCATCAACTCAGCAATGGCTTGTTTGGATTGAACTCCCTGCACCATTTCCACATTTAATTTCATAAACCCATTTAACTAAAGGTGCCATGCATTTGAAGTACTCAACCCTGAGTTCCAAAACAGCTAACAATGCTTGTAGATTCAATGACAGCAGGGGTTCAAACCTACATGTGTGTGTTTGGTTAGAAGGTCTACAGTTGGGAACTTCTATACCCTGTAGGTAATTCAGGAGACAAAATGAAAAAGAGGAAATGAAAAAATAATTAACAAATGTACCTCTGGCAAGTAAGTAACAAGACATTCTTTGTGCTGAAGGTTTTCAAGTAGTGGCACAACAATTTCTGGTTTCAAAAGCTCTGAAAAGGGTGGACCTGCAAAGAGTATGTTCCTGATCTTTATGCACATACCCTGACTAAGATTCACCAATGTGCAGTTTCACACAATGCTGAAATGTACAAAGTCCCAAGGCAATCTCTGGTAGAGCTTTGAATGGTATCAGTTAGATATTCAAATTCCATATTGCTGTGGAGCAGATAGGAATAATGTAAGCAAATACTGTATGAGCTCTTTATCTTCCATGCTGCCTATATCCTGCAAAAGCCAACAACAAGCATTGCATGTTCAGACATCTTTCAACAGTTCCCAGGAACATATCTGTCTTTTATCATGCCTAAATATCCTGCAGTGATACCACAACTCTATGTGAATGGCTCGAAATAAACACACACAAATCAACCACAGGTATTTCTTGCAACAGGTGAGAAGTCAGTTTTCCTGCATCAAGGCAAAAGATAATTAGTCAATTCTTTTACTGATCTCCTGCTAATTTTGGAGACCTGAAAAGCAGGATTTTGTGGCTTTCAAAGGAGTATGATCAAAAGCAAGTAGGAATGCAGTCTGTATTTGAACAGAAATATGTGAACAAAGCTGCCAATAGAAATTCATGCCACATAGCATAACTGCGCTGTGGTCTGATATTCTTCAAGCAAGATGGAGTGACAAAGAAAGATCTCAGTGATGAGAGGAACAATACCTGGAGTCCACCCAAGCCCACTTAGTATGCACTGAAGCCCAGCCACTTGAACAATGCTTGAATTGGTACCATGTAGAACATCACCTGACAAAGCTGTAGTGGCTAGCTCCATCATTTAAGTGTCTGAGCCAGCAACGGATCTCTTCTGAACATCAGCCTGGATGCAAAGAAATGTCTACTGTTTCCAGAAAATTTGGATGCCGAATATAAATTTTATCAAGTGCGCATTGTTGTGATGACCCCCATAAGTAAGTTTGCTTGAGATGACACCAAGATTGCAAGCAAAGTGAAGTGCACAATTCCTCCAATAAAACAATGGAGATGAATCCTGTACCTTCCTATGTTGCTCAACAGAACGTGCCTCATGATGAAAATTGTCACATTGTGCTATTGGGTGGGTGATGAAGAATATGTTTAGTGAATTCTAGAGGAACTTGCCCAGTCCCCCAAGCCTCAACACCAATTGTAATCAATGTTACAAGTCAAATAGAGAAAATCAGATGGCATTAACCCCTAAACCTCAGGATGGACCAATTTGGTCTGCTTTAGGTGTATTTTTGTCTTTCTCTGATGTTTAGGGGTTAAACTTCCTTCATGTCATGCCTAAAAGGAGTAGCACAGAGAGAAAAAAAAACCCCTAGTCCTGGGTGATCAGACACCAACTCAGAATGCATAAAACAACTGCATCTTCTATGTCTCACCCTTTTGTGTCCTGTATGTCACTGAAGAAGCAGTGCTAACCTCAAATACTGCTGTAGCACATGTACTCCTTGTCATGGAGACACCTCAGCATTTGTACAGTTACCTTTGACATCACAAATACAGAAATGCAGAGACATTTGGCTTGTCTTCTCTGCGTGAGAGACCTTGTTGACATGATGGAAAATTGCCTTGAATGCCTTAAACTTTCTCTTTTGGGATGCTAATTGTCAAGTTCAATAGCAACAGGTATAGCAATGCAACAGTCTTTAACCCTGCTTCCCCCCCCCCCCCGAGTATGTGAGGTGGATGGCAGTAGATGTCCATGAAAAGTTCATATAATCACAATCTTAAAAGCCCTAAACCCAATCACAGACCAGTTGAACATCCAGAACCACAGCAATGCCTTTCTTAACCCCTGCATTTGAAATGCAAAAAATAGGAAGCCCTAATAGAAGCTCAAACAGAGGTGCAAGATAGAAAGCTCTAATAGAAGCTCCAACAGAAGTGCAGATCTCAGCTTGCTGCACAACGGGCAGTCCTCCTTGAACCTCCAGAAAAAGTTGTTCAAGTTGAGAACATGGACTTCACATGTGTGACATCTAATTGCAGTGGTTTGTCCTGTGTGGAGATTGAAAACATACCTCACTGGGCAGTTGGTCTGTGTAAAACTGTAAACCCAATTGCTTTCCATATTGACAGGTAACATGCAATGCTCCTTGTGGTCCCCAGAGTTTATACCATGGGCTTTGACCTCTATATGCTGGTGCAACCAAAGAACATGCTCACCTCCACCTCCCTGTACTCCCCAGCTCCAAATCCTTAAACACGTCATCAACCATTGTGCCTTCTAGCACTGTCCCCTCATTTGTGCTGTATCTTGGATTCTGAGAGCTGGAGAAGAGAGAGAGACTAATGGCGGTCACAGTCTTCAAACATACAATAATCCACTTCCACTTCACTGCCCTCTCGCACGAAGATGTCAAGTTGGTTCTGACACTTTGCAATTCCATCCACCCATTCCATATATTCTGGTGGATCCAATCCATTCTCAAATGGTTTCTGGCAGACGATCGAATATGTATTTCACATGATTCCTCACATGATGCCGTTCTTGTTGACAGATTAGAGCCGCCGCTCCTTGGCATACCGCACTTCCTGGGTTGGGAGGACTGATCACTTCCTCGACCTTATATTGGATAAAAGTGTCCCTGACTCTCTTCATCAGGTACGGAGATGCTGAGAACCCACCCGCCATCATCATGAGCTTAATGTCACTCATCTGCACCGTCTGGGCTGTGATTAGCTCTAGGATGCGCTCAACGAAAAAATTACCTTTATATCTGCGCATAAAAGCTCCAGCTCATCATACCCATCCAGGCCACACGAGGAAACATCTTCCGGATGCAACTGATTCTGTTGCCTGTCAGGCTCCTGCCAAGCTAAGACTAGCTTGACGGTGAGGGACAATTCTGCAGTCGAAGATTAGCTGCGATCAAAACTTGCTTTTGTTCCCTCCCACCAGCCCAAGAGATTTTTCATGGTGCCAGGGTTTTGCGCGAGGAAACTTTGCAAACACCCGATCGTGCTGTAGATGAAGGAGACAGAACTGCGGTCGACGTGCGTGTCTCCGCACAACCCACCAGAGCTCCGAGACACTTCCCTTACCTTCATGGTGGAGTTGGAGTTATCACCCTTGACTTGAACCACGACATCAGTGGTCCCTCCTCCGATGTCCTACACCATAAACTTATCACTGGCTAGCAGATTCACATGCTTGCACTGTTGCTGGCAGTAAATGGAAGCTGCTTCCGGCTCAAGAGCCATGATAGGTGGCAGGGAGGAGCCATCAACACCCGAACCGCTCTGTATGAGACCTGCCCTATGCATGCAAGCTTTCATTTGCTGCTTCGCTCTATCGCCCCATATAGATGGAACGGTCACACACCACTGCACCACGTCCTTGCTCGAATGTTTGCCATACTTCCCTCGCAGATGTTCCATAATGAACTCGCCGATCTCAAGCAAGAAATCGGTGACGACTCCAGTCAAGTTAAGAGAAGAGGAAGGCCCGAGGCTGGAGAAGGCCCTGCCGCACCTTGATCAGTGGTTGTTGCAAGATGGAGCATGAAACTGGTGAAAAAATTACCCACATTTACAACACTGGGGACCGAATCCAGCGACTCAAACCCCTTCATCCCTCTCTTGTCTCGTTGGAAGGCAGGAAGGTCATCTGAGAACCAAATGCGAGCAGGCCATCCCCCATGCTTCTTCCAAGGGAGGCTACTCGAAGCTCGTCGACAGCAAATTCTCGATGCTTGTGGCTGACGACGGCTATTTGTAGTGGAGAGCAGCGATTGTTTTGCAGTAATATTTGTCACAATATTCTGATTTTTTAAATAAAAATCGCCAAATTTTGAAAACAAATTGTCGCATTTGGAATCTAGTTTACTTCAGTAGCATTATTTTTAATTAGTTTTTTAAATATTTAGATAGGTTCTAAAAACATGCTACTATTTAATGATAAATCCCTCTTTAGATGCTAGCCAATGATGCAACATGAGAATTTTTATTAAAAAATCATTAACTCTCCCACAACGTTTTTTTGTTGCAAACTTTTGCCAAAATGGAAAAAAAGAAGAAGAAAATATCCCATAATAATATTCTCTTTTTTGAAAGAAAAAAAAG
>Ga0209208_10012626_pt1 | contig 10663 bp, 6 predicted proteins | sample S1TSphfallax_3_FD_187694 | JGI IMG/M metagenome (GOLD analysis project Ga0209208, IMG submission 187694) | Host-associated microbial communities from peat moss isolated from Minnesota, USA - S1T2_Fd - Sphagnum fallax MG (SPAdes) (version 2) | ecosystem: Host-associated > Plants > Peat moss >... | reverse complement strand
AAAGGGGAGGAACTATATACTTCAAAATAGAGGCTTCTGTTTTGGGAAGTCTCCATAGGTTCATTTTTTTTGAGTGATGGGCCAATCAAATTGGCACGTCGCCAAAAAAAACAAAAAATAAAAGAACTTTGGAGGCACCTTATCTAATTAATAGGAGAGGTGACTAGGTCCCCAAATTTGGGGGTTGGTGGGAGGTTTTCTTTTCAAGCTGTATTTGGTGTGGATAGGGGACTGTCCAGTGTCCACCTGGACACTGGACTTTCCATCCAAGTTTTATTTGGTGGGGGAGGAGGATTTGTTCTCCTTTCAGCCAATGGGAACGCCCAAGGTGCCTTGCTTTTAAGTTTGGAGGGCGGGAAGGATTTTTATTTTATTTTATTTTTCATTTTGCCCTGCTTCCCATTGCGTTCCCATGCTGTTCCCTCTAAGTTCCTACTGGGTTCGCAATATGTTCTCCAAGTTCACAATGTGTTCCCCAACATGTTCTCCATATATGCCCGCCTATATAGGTGAAAGGAGAACAATATTTGCCAAAACATATGGGGAGGACCTATGTACATCAAAACAGAACCTTCTATTTTGAGGAGCCTCCATAGTTTCATTTTTTTGGGAGCAATGGGCCAGTCAAATTGGCTTGTCGCCCACCCCCCAAAATATTAAAAAAAGAACTTGGAAGGTACCTTGTGTCTATATTTAACACTTCTCCTATTCACCTGGCCACAGTGAACCAGCACCCATCACCGCACCATCCACTGGATGCCCACTATGACTCAGTTGTGGATGAACCTCAACTGGGTTAATATTTGGTTTCACCTGGGTAACAAATTCTGTAATAAGTAGGTCTCATATATAGGTAGATAGGCTGGAGAATAGGTAACTACAAGGTAAATAGATGGTTTACACATAGGTAAGGGCTAATTTTACTACCCACCTACTAATTTTGACTAGTGGGAATTAATTCGAGGGCTAATCCTTTTAGGAAATAAGATTAATGTGGAGTTAATTCTTTTTGAGAAATAAAATTACATTGTTTTGGGCTAATCCTTTTGGAAATTGAAATAAGATTAATCTGGGGTTAATTCACCTCGAGAAACAAGATTGATTACTTTGAGGGTTAAATCCTTTTGAGAAATAAGATTAAATCTGGGGTTAGTTCTTTCTGAGAAGTAATATTACTTTGAAGGTAAATCCTGTTGGGGGAATAAGAGGAATTTGGGGATTGACCTTTTTAGGAAATAAGGCTATTTTTGGGGGTTTGTTCTTTTGGGATTCATTTTACATGGAGTAAAAATATGATTGGCTAATAATATGACTAATTTTAATTAAACCAAATTAAAAAAGAGGATTATTTTTAAGATTGATCCTTTCAGGAATAAAAATAATTTTGGTCAACTAAATACAATTATTTGTGCGCTCCTCAACTCATTTAGAAGTCACTACGTGTAGGGTAAAGCCCTAGGGCAGGGACATTTTTTAAAATAAGGGACTTAGGACGAGGCAATAGTCAAGAGATATCATATTTGATGAAATACCTCAAGGTTATGGTCTTGTAATATCCGGAGTAGAATCTAGATTTCAAAATTTGAAATCTAAGGTAGGATATCATAATCCTACTTAAGTAGAATATCATAATTTTACTTAGATCTTGATATCAAGTAGGTATGGGGGTAAGGTACATGGTATAAGGTGTAGGATGGTTGATAGTGCTAGAAAGTGAATGTTTAAAGGCACGTAAATTAAGTATCCTAAGTTTTTGAAAGCTTTTAATTGGGTTTGAAACAAGTTAATTCAGATTATGAAAATTAACTTGAATATCTCATACATATTGTTTGATTTATATATTTGACATTCTCAAAAACTGGTGAAATTTTTTTAAAATGTATTTGATATCCTTTTTGGATATTTGAAATGGGTTTTCTTTAAAAAAAATACTCAAAAACTAGTTCAATTCTCAAAACCTATTTTGAAAACTAGATTCAATGGATATTTTTTCAATGTCATATTTGCCCAACATGGTGTGAACTCAACATATAGACATTCTTTTGCAAAGTAAATTGTGTGGCATGCACGATCGGTCCAAGTGTGAACCCATTACATAAATATAAGGTGAACTCAACATATGAACATTATAATGCAAGGCATATATTCAATTTTTGAAGATCCAAATATGAAACGAAATCTTACTTGAATTGCATGGTAAACATTTTTTCTCTAAGTGTGAACAAATTATCGAACTGATTTTTATTTTTTTCCAGAACCTAATTTTTCTAATTTATTTGAAATTTCAGTGACAAAAATAATTCATAATTCAATATCTCAAACACCTTAGGTCTAAAAAACACCCAAAAAATTCCATGAAATCCTAATCATTCAAGATTTATCCAATAGTACCAAGAATGCACCTAGATTCCACTATTTTTTTTCATTTTCATATAATTCAATTGTCATTGAAAAAAATGTTCAATATTCAATAACTTGTGTAGCATGGTTCCACACACTAGAAGAATTTTTTTTTGTAAATGTAACCAATTTTTTCACTTAAAAATTGTCAATATAGTTGCAAACGATAATTTTTAGTTGCAAAAATTGATTGCAAATGACAATTTTTTCTCGTGAAATGTCACAAAACCAATGTACACCCCTATGCATCGAGAGCTTTTCAAGAATACCAAATGTCTAATTGGAAACCTTACAATTTTGAGATATCTTAATGTGACAAACTTTGAAAAGCTAATTTTTTCATATTTTGGATTTTTGTTCAATTTTAGTGACAAAAATCACTTAAATTCAATATCTCCTAGATCATATGTTGTCTTGAGTGTGAACCTATTACAAAATAAAGTGAACTCAACATATGACCATTGTTTTGCAAAGTGTATGTATGAATTTAAATATATTTGTAACTCATGAATTTTTTTTAAATTATTAATGACATTATAAAAAATGATACAAAATGAAAATATTCTTATACAATAAACACAATTAATTGATGAAATCAAATGGTTTGTATGTCTTTTTAATTTGATAACCTTTTTCATTCATGCAAATATGACCTACCACCTACTATAATAATAAATGAATAAAACCTAGTTTCTTCCATATTGTACATGGATGTCATTTTTATATTTATTTTATTTGAACTATTGTCTCATTTTTTGTATCTTTGACATTTTAATATGTAAAATTGATATGACATTCCATTAAAATTATACATTTAAACTAAATTATTGAAACTAATGGAAATGGAAATATTATTAACCACATAATACATTAATCATTGAAACATATTAATATTATGATCATAAGTGCAACTAAATTACATAACCTTTGATCAATCCAAAGTTTTTTTCCTTGGTCAAAGGGTTGTAGTTATCATAATAATTCTTTGTGATATATTGCAATTGCAAAGGAAAAAAACCTCTTTTTGGATGGTGATTTAAGAGATTATGATATTTGCAATATAAAATAAAACTAAATTAATATACTTAGAAAAGTGGAAATGTGTTAATTTGTAAACCAAAACCTTAAGAGCCTTGGAACATGGTTATTTAAGGAGATCATTATGACAATTTCTTAGTTGTAAAAGGAAAGGGAAGTTGGAGAAGCTTTTCTTGTTGTTTTCTCCTTTCCTTTTTTTTTCCCTCTTTTCTTTCACATTGTTCGAAGAATAATTAATATGCCAAATTGTGGTAGTTGGTATGGTGTTAACATTACTGAATTAGATTTGTGTGGAGATTCCTGACAATGGTTTATACTCTAAGACTTAAAAGTCCCTTTGTAAATTTAAAAAATCTGAAAAAATAAAACTTCACAAGAAAAAAAAAATTAGAAAAAAATTGGTATGTTATAAGAAATAGATTAAATTGTTAAAAGGAAGAAAGTTTGGATATTTGGAGTCTGGATACCTCTAGTCATCCAGTAGGTATGAGGTAATCAAATCGAACAGTGAGTAAGTAAACGAAAGAATGAGTAAGTAAACAAAGGAGTGAGCAAGTAAATTGGATTTACTTTTGTTGAGTAAAAAAATAAGAAAAAATTGGGTGGGTTTGTTGCAAAAGTAACAAAATAACATAAGCAATTGGGATTTGTTGTGGAATGAGAAAATAATTAAAGAAAACCAATCAAATCTAATGTTAATAAATGAGTTTATGATCAAATGGGTTTTTTTGTGTTACAATGTAGTTGGGAAACTCAAATTCTAGTAGTAGTAAGTATGGGGAATATAGAATGTAATTTGCAATTACATTAAAAAGTATCTTAAGTCAAAAAAGGAAATATGGAAATTCAAATAGTTCACCATGTAAAAATGTAATCTTCAAAAAAATCCTCTGAAACAAACAAAAGTCCTTCAAGATATCATAACGTTATAACCAATCTCAAGTGTCAACACAAGCCAAAATATATTATCTTTCAAAAATCATAATATAAAAAAGACCAGGGCCAAAATCCCTTAAGCTACTATACCTTATAAGGAATCTAAACACGATATCCTTGCCTTGGTAATAGGCAAGGCCAACAACAAAGTCTTCTTCCCCAAAAGATCAACCCTGATACGAGGAATATGGGGAGCGATATGGGCAAGACTACGACTAAGGGGAAACAAATTGGAGAGGAAGAAGAAAGGAAACACCAAGCGGGATCCCAAGGAAAAGAAGAAAACAAGGAAAAAGAAGAAGAGAGGATATGAAGTTGGGATAAGTGTGAGGTGGTTTTGCAATAGCCCTAGGGCCATGACAAAAATAGACCCTTGGTTGCCTAGGCCCATGAATGGGTGCCTTGAAGCCCCCCTAGCTTGCTTGGGGCCTAGGATAGGCAGCTTACCACCTATGAAAAATGATTTTTAAACCTTTTGATGGTTAGGACAAGGTGGTTTGGGCTTTAAGACATGGGCCCATGACAAAATGGAGTGGACCTTATGTTACTTAGGGGCTAGGAGAAATGGCTCAAGGTTTAAAACACAAAACCATGGGGCCTAAGATAGAATGATCCTAGGTTGCCAAGGGTTGGGATGTGATAGCCTAGGGTTTAAGGCATTATGGTCATGGGTGCCATGGGGCTCAAACCAAATGACCCTTGATTATTTGGGGGCCTGGACATGGTGGTATGGTGCCCATCATAAAACATGCCCGATGCATGGAACATGTCCCCAAACTCCAAGCCACAAAAATATTCTATTGCTTACTTTCACCCTAAGCCAAAATTCATAATGTTACCATGTTTTCATGGATGATCTTTTTGGATGTCAAATACTTTCATATAAAAAGGTGGATTAATATTATAAGTTTGTTCCCATTATGTGTTCCCAAATACCCTAGATAGTTTGGTGCCCAAGACAAGAGATTGATAAAATATCTTTCATGTCAAGGGACCCCAACCAAGAGAATCTTTCATGATTTGCCCCTAGGCTGGAGCCAAAACTCTCATTTTAAATCTTCTCACATACATGGCCTTTTTGGAATTATGTACATCATATGATGAAGATCTTCAAATGGTTTGTTTGGTTCACTAACTTTTGTCCATGGGGATTGGGGTACTTGCCTTACACTATTACTAGTTTGAAGAAAAGCTTCTAGGTAGGGAAAACAAGGCCATCCTTCTCATAGACTATGAGCTTGTTAAGGGGTGTTTAGCACCTTGCTACAACATCTAATGAAAATTTTCAAATGGTTTGTTTGGTTCACATAGTCACCCCTCCCATTAATTAGATGAGGTGCCTCCAAAGTTATTTATTGTAATTTTTTTGGCGATGTGCTAATTTGATTGGCCCATCACTCCAAAAAAAAAACTATGTAGACTCCCCAAAACATAAGGCTTTATTTTGAAGAATAGTTCCTCCCCTTTGGCCCACTTGTATAGGTGAAAGGAGGACACCATTTTCCAAGGCATATGGGATAAATGTGCGGTGGTATGGAAAACATGTTGGGGAAAACATTGCAAAATTGGGGAACATAGGGGGAACCCATTGGGAACTTGAAGGGAACATAGTGTAAACACATCGTAAAGCCAAGAAAAATGAAAAAAAGAAAGAAAGTTAGGAGCTTAAGCACTTGTAGGTGTTGTGGTGGTTATTGTTGCAAGCAATGTCACAAGATCAAAAAGTGAAGTTGACAAACCAAACACTAAAGATGCAAGGTGAATTTATAATTTCTAGAATTCTTTGCATCAATGCAACTAGAAATATTATTTTAATTCTTGCAAAACAAGTTGTTTTTTCTAGTAATGTGAACAAGGCCATTATGTTTGCATCTTTAAAAAATCACCTTTTTAAAAGTAGACACCATCTTTTCATGGATTGCATGCATTTGAATGCACATTATATTCTCATTGATTTTGTTCATTTTTTCTATCTATTTTACCTTTTTTGCCCCATGTGGGTGTTTTATAGGTGTGTGTTATTATTGTTGGCAACCACAAAATCCATGATCTCAATGTTGCTTTCAATTGAAGACGCACAAACTTCACACAAGTGTTCATTGATGTCACTTGGGAAGGTCAACCTTTTCAATGGCACTAGTTTCTTCAAGTTTTCACACATATGTCCTTGAACAGCCACCAACAACTTATGAAAGTGAAGCTCATGTGTTTTGGATGTTTCAACCTATAAAGTTCCATTGCCTTTAGCAAGGTGTCATTTTGATAGCTTTTAGATTCATTCATTGCCACTACAACCATGTAACACCCACAAAACTTGGCAACATCATTTTTTTACCCCCATTATGTTTCCAATGATCTTGCAAGTCATTCAAAGACTTTTATTTTTGTTGTAATTTTCAAACACCTTGTCCCAAAATTTATGTTTTTTTTTACCATTCCTTATTTTCGAGTCTTGGTTGAGGTGCATGAAGCTTACACAAAGTTGACATTCTTCTTCAATGATGAAATTCTTGCCCTTCTTTGATATGGATGCTTGTCAATTGGGGTCCACAATTGATGTTACAAGAGTTGCTAGCACTACATGGATGTTAGTGCATTGCCAACATGATGTCATTAATTTGCCATAAAGATTGATTTGTGGGTCTATATTTTATTACAAATTTTCAAATGAAATAACGTTTTTTACAAAAGAGTAGTTTGGTTTCGAAAGGTTGGAATGAACAATGGGGAAGGCAAAATAGTTATTTACATAAAATTATCATTAGTGTTGTGTTTCATGTACCCTAGTGGAGATGCTCTAAAAACATTGATGTTCCTTTCATATCACATAATGTGGTTTTCAAATTATTTAAAGACATCCCTTTTAAAGATTTCCAACAATAGTCACATCAATTGTTCAAAGATTTTTGGTATAAGGTTGTGAGGTAAATCAACTTATTATAATTAAAGATACACAAGGATTTATATACCCAAACATGTCACCTCATGAAAATGGAGGTGCTGGGAGAGATGGTTATTCAAGATATACTCCATGACTAAAAAAAACTTGTTAATTGACTAAATCTTGGTGGCAAGTAAGTATGACATATTGTAATTTTGGATATAAGTAGAGTGGGTTTGCAAGAAGTGGCATCCTAGATATCTAGTCACTCAAAAAACATAAATACATTAAACTTTTTTAAGAACCTTTTTTATGTTGGGTTTAAGGTTTGGGTGTAACTCCAAGTAATACTTAAATGGTAGGTTATCTTTGAATAACCTAACACTTAAATGCATGTGTTAAAAACTTAAATGCGTTTCCTTTTTCTAATAACAAAATGCCTCGTAAACCCCCTTTACATTATGGTGAAGGATTGTCATCCTGGTAATGTTGAAAGCTTTCAAAACACATCCAAGGGCTAACTAACTCATGGAAATTCAAATTTTATATATGTGTGTGCCCTCATTGATAAATGTAATGCAAAATGATAAAATATTTCACCAAGGTATATTAATGTAATAAAATTTAGACCAATTGACATTTTCTGGGTTCATAGTTTAAAATATTTTGGAATAGGCCCACCTCAAAAGGTGGGCTTGGCATTAAATATATTAAATTGTGAAACATTAACAAAAGTTCATTTAATGTCCATTTTTCATCCATTCACATTTCATTGATCCCTTAGGCTTTCAACCAAGTGTGTCAAGTGAACTTGTACCTTGACATATCTTTTCCTCCAATCAAAGAAATTCAATTCCAATGATCATGATTGCAAGCTCTAGTGTAAAATAAACCCTACCTTGGAAACTTGATTAGAGACCAAAGACAATTGGGCATATGCAAAAGTCAGTGAGTATCACCAATTTGTAGTGATTGGATCATACAAGAGATGACTATTCAATATTTATAAATAATACCCATTCAACCTTTTTTTTCGAGTGTGAAATATTGCACTATTGAATGTTTTTCTTTAAAAGTTCAAATTGGTTTAATTGAAAAATTCTTTGAAATTAGACATGATTCAAGTAGGTAGTTAAAAAAAAAGGATATTAAAGAAATCATTTTCATATTTTCATTATTAACCAAATTTGTTACATTTGTTTATGGATGACCCTTAGTTTAGTTACATCACAAATTTGAAAAAATAAAATAGTGTGCACATTAAGCAAATGCATATCACTTAAAATTAAAATAATCCCACAAATAACCCACATGGAAACACAAATTAAATAGGTTCATGCTACATGTTAGGCGTCATGGCCATAGAAAAATATATATAAAAAGGATTAAAAATAATGACAAAAGTAAAGAGGAAGGTAGCAAGTGGCCAAACTTAGTCTTTGCACACATTTGATGAGATTCTATGCTAGTAGGCCCACAATGCAAGAAACTACATAAGTTGTGTACTTTACCTTAAAAAAGATCATTAATCAATATAATATCATGTGGTTTTTATTAGTTAGTTATTGGTGAATCCAAATTTCTTTATTTGGGGGGTGTGATGGGCTCATTGATTATCACAAAAAATATTTTGTAAAAATATTTGCAAATATTTTTAGCGTATTTGGACATATGTTCCCAAAGTGTATTATGTCATGAGTAATCCTTCGTGCATTTTGTTTTTTGAAATGCCAAATTTGACACCATGTATTACATGGTTTTCTTAAAATAAAAATTTGTGTCAACTTTTATGTTTAGTAATGCTTTCAGATAAAGAGAGTTTGGAGGTAAATGCCCTTCGACCTCCACAAAAAAACCATGGCAAGACAGATTGAATATAATTTTAAAAGACAAGGAAATAATCTAGGAACACCATCAAGAACATTACTAAAAACAAGTGGGGGAACAAATACCTTAAACCCAACCAATATTCAAGGTTCCAACTTCTTGCCCCCACCCCTTGGTTTTTCCCAAGCCCACTTTGCAAGAATTTGCCATGTTTTACATATATTTGTTCACCTTATTGAATGCCTAAAATAAATTACATGATTGTCCACATTATAATATAATGTAGGGAATATAATCATCAAGAGATGTTAAGTACCCCCCATTGAACTTTATTTGGTGCATTGTTAAGGCAATGTACAATGCTTACATAAAAGTTTGCAAGCTTCGATTGATGTTCTACAAAAGAAAAAATTAAATTAAAAAAAACATCAATGTATTAGATGGTTAAATGTATGTTAATGTTGGGTTTCATTTACAACATCCTTGGAATCATTGGTTCAACAACAAAGTCATGGGTTCAAACCCAATTGGTGACAACAAAATATTAAATTAAAAAAATGTTTTGTTATATCAAATTTCACTACACCAAAATGCGTCTTAGTTCACTTTAAGTTTCATTAGATTTTGAGTGAATTTGGATATTTTTAGCATGGTGAAACTAGTCAAACCCCCAGTGAATGACCAATTGGTATGCATAATGAATTGATCCACTAGTACTTAATGAAATAAAATTATTTTCAAGTGAAATACAAATTTACCAAGCCATTTTATTTGCTAGTTAATTAATTAGGCAACATGGAAATCAATTAATTTCTAAATTATTTAATATTTAATATAATATATAATATTATTAATAATGTCATGATTTTTTAGCTTATGAATTATTAACACATGTCATTACCTATGCTAGGTTTAAAATCTAACATAAATATATAGGCCATGTAATCAACCTAATTAAACACCTACTTTAGGAAACTGCATAGGAGAATATTTTATCAACTTACCACTATTGACCACAAACACACCATTTGTGAGGTTTGATCCTTTGACCATTAAGATGAAGGCAAACACCCCTACCATCAAGTCAACACACTTATTGTTATAATGTGTTACATTACATTCCATTTATCAAATATTTCATTTTAAACATTACAAAAACATAAACTTTGAAAATTCATATTTTATTGAAATTTTGTCCAAATGAAATGATTTTTTTTTTTCAATAATGTACATAATTACATTTATTTCCTTTTGAAAATGTAAAATCATTTGAACAAATGTTTTCACTACTATAAAATGCGTCCGAATTCACTCTGGGTTTCATTAAATTTTGAGTGAATTTTGACATTTTTACTTAGTGAAATTATTTAACCCCCTAATGAATAGGGACCAGTAGTTACGAACAATGAATTATTTTTCTAGTACTTAATGAAATAGGGTTACTCTCAAATGAAATACAAATGTACCAAACCATTCACTTGCTAGTTAATGGACTAACCAACATGGAAATCAATTAGAATTTAATTACTTAATATATAATATTATTGATAATTTCATGATTTTTTAAACCTATGATTTATT